>JGI20158J14315_10002203_pt1 | contig 13791 bp, 12 predicted proteins | sample COG_08_FD_14315 | JGI IMG/M metagenome (IMG submission 14315)
GCAGGTTTCTGCATAAAATTCAATTAAGAAAATAAAAGAGAATACTATGAGCAAAGGTACAGTGAAGTGGTTTAATGCTGACAAAGGTTTTGGTTTTATAACTCCAGAAGATGGTGGAAAAGATCTTTTTGTACATCATTCAGAAATAAAAAACGGTGGTGGTTACGCTACCTTAAATGACGGTCAAGCAGTTTCATTTGAAGTTGGTCAAGGCCAAAAAGGACCGTGTGCAAATAACGTAGTTCCTGAATAATACATTCAAAAATGAGCACACAAAGGCGGCGGGTTGATTAACAACTAGTCGCCTTTTTTATTAAGCAAGTAAATCTATTATTCTCTCTATCTATATTTTGATCTCAAACAAATCTGACTGTAGTTTTTTTACAAAAACTTTAATTTTTTTATGATTTTCTATATAATTAACCCAATAGTTTACACGTAAAACGTCATCTTTAAGTACATCGATGCACATTAATCTTGTAGACATTTATCAGCGCCCTGAGGAGTAACCCGTGAACAACAAAATTTCAAAAATAATTTATACTAAAACTGATGAGGCTCCAGCTTTAGCAACATACTCTCTCTTACCTATTGTCAATGCGTTTACTAAAGCTGCAGGTGTTGTTGTCGAAACATCTGATCTCTCTTTAGCTTCTAGAATAATATCTGCATTTTCAGAAAAACTACCAAAAGAAAAGCAAGAAAATAATGCCCTGGAGGAACTTGGTCTCCTAACGCAAGATCCTCACGCTAATATCATNAAATTGCCTAATATAAGCGCATCTATTCCGCAGCTTCAAGAGGCAATCTCTGAACTTCAGTCTCAAGGATACGATATACCTGATTATCCTGAAGCAGCTAAAGATCCAGAAACAAAAACTATAAAAGATAAATATGCAAAAGTTCTTGGAAGTGCTGTAAATCCAGTACTCCGTGAAGGCAATTCAGACCGAAGAGCTCCTAGTGCTGTGAAACAATTTGCACGTAAAAATCCACACACTATGGGTAAATGGAGTCAGTCTTCAAGAACACATGTTGCACATATGAGAAGTGGAGATTTTTATAGTAGCGATAAAGCTACAATATTAAAAAAATCCGGTCCTGTTAATATTCAGCATGTTGACGCTAAAGGAAAGATTACGATATTGAAAGAGAATATTATCACTGATAGTGAAGACTTAATAAGTATTATGTTTATGAGCGTTAAAGCGCTTCGGAAATTTCTCGATGAAGAAATGGAAGGTGCTAGAAAAGCAGATCTATTATTTTCATTGCATCTTAAAGCAACAATGATGAAGGTATCAGATCCTATTATTTTTGGCCATGCCGTTACTGTTTATTATAGGAGGCCTTCCAAAAATATAAATCAATTCTTGCTGAATTGGGAGTTAATCCAAATGATGGAATAGGAAGTGTTTTAAAGAAAGTTGATCAGCTCCCCTACTCTATGAGGGTTGAGGTTGAGACAGAATTTCGAAAATGTTACGAAATTCGACCAGAAATGGCTATGGTTGATTCCGATAAAGGTATTACTAATTTACATGTTCCTAGTGATGTGATTGTTGACGCATCTATGCCGGCGATGATACGTAGTGGCGGTAAAATGTGGAATGCGCATGGCAAATTAAGGGATGTAAAAGCAGTTATTCCAGACACCAGTTATGCAACTATATATCAAGAGGTTATTAACTTTTGTAAGCACCATGATGCATTTGACCCAACAACAATGGGAACAGTATCTAACGTGGGCCTTATGGCAAAAAAAGCAGAGGAATATGGCTCACATGATAGAACATTTACTGTGCCATCAGACGGAAAAATGCAGGTAATTGACCAGCATGGTGAGGTTTTACTTGAACATGAAAATGTCCAAAAAGGTGATATATGGCGTATGTGTCAAGTGAAAGACGAGCCTATTCAGGACTGGGTAAAATTGGCTGTTAACCGCGCCCAAGCAAGTGGTGTACCAGCAATCTTCTGGTTAGATGATAAACGTGGTCATGATGCACACATGGTTCATAAAGTAGAAAGATATCTTCAAGACCATGACACAAAGGATGTGCGTATTGAAATCATGACTCCGGAGAGAGCTATACGCTTGACTATGGAGAGAATGAAGAACGGCAAGGATACTATTTCTGTTACAGGAAACGTATTAAGGGATTATTTAACCGATCTATTTCCAATATTAGAGCTAGGAACGAGTGCGAAAATGCTATCAATAGTACCTCTTATGGCTGGAGGAGGTCTTTATGAAACAGGTGCTGGAGGCTCTGCACCAAAACACGTGGAACAGTTTATAGAGGAAGGTCACCTCAGATGGGATTCGCTAGGAGAATTTCTTGCTTTAGCAGTTTCACTGGAAGATATTTCTGCAAAAACTGATAACCCTAAAGCAAAAATACTTGCTAACTCATTAGATAAAGCAACATGCCGGCTCCTAGAGGAAGGAAAAACACCATCAAGAAAAGTGAGAGAACTTGATAATAGGGGTAGTCATTTTTATTTAGCTTTATATTGGGCTGATGAAATCGCAAAACAGGTTGAATGCACTGAACTCCAAAGAATTTTTAAGGAATTGTCAAAAAAACTTCGTGGCAACGAAAAAACTATCACAGATGAACTTATATCTTGCCAAGGAGACAAAGTTGATATCGGCGGCTATTATCGACCTAATGCCGAAATGGTTGAAAAAGCTATGCGGCCAAGCAAAACGCTAAACTCTTTACTGAATAGCGTTGAATAACAAGTTGNTGTTTTTTATATTGTCAAAAAGTAGGTATCTATAGCTAGAATAAGAAAAGAGGAAGTTCTATTAAAATCTATGATTAGTAAATTTTATTTATCAACTTTTGTATTTATCTTAATCTTCATGGTTAGTTCATGCCCTGTCTACTCAGAAAAAATTGCATTGGATTCAATGTCAATACCAAAAGATATCGATAATATATACGTTCATAAACTATCAAGTGACAAGAATTCTACTGATTTTTTGATTGTAATTAAAAAATCAGCGCCTCTGCATATGCATGCCAATCATACTGAAACTATTTATGTTATAGACGGAGAAGGCGAGTTTCAGGAAAATAATGAGCGATATATGATCAAACAAGGGGATTATTTGCGCATAAAAAAAGGCACCCCTCACGCAGTAAAAGTCACATCTATCAAGCCCTTAAAAGTGTTATCAGTGCAGGCTCCTGAATTTTTTGGTAAAGATCGAATATTTCTTCCTGAAAAAGAATGAATATGATGAAAGCATGCGTTCCTATCTACTCCCCCCTCCAAATATTTTTTGGATCTATTTTTTTTGGGCCCCTCGCAATGCTTTACTTCCTTTGGAAAAATTTTCAAAATATGCAACTTTTTACTGAAGCTAAAAAAGTGCTGTTTTATGGTTCTATTTTTGTAGTTGTTTTAGTAACATGCCTAAAATTATCGCCCAGTAGTATATCTTCACTTATTATTGGTTTGATTGTCCCATTTTTCTATTCTTTGGCTGCACTACAAATTTCAACATCAATGCAGGTAACTAAAAAAGATATAAAGGCTAACACAAATTGGTGTATGCAATCTTTATGGAATATCATAATTTTTGGCTCACTTTTTTACGCACCATGGGGGTTCTTTATGCTTAGGGTAATTTCATAACGTAGCCTGATATTAATAATTCACTAATTTGTATAAAATACTGGAGGAAAAAGTGACTGCCTATTTGATTGGAGAGGTCGTTATTACTGATGAGTCTTGGGTATCTAGCTATGCAATAAATGTTCATGAAATTGTACATAAGCATGGCGGTAAGTATTTATCGAGAAGTGGAAACATCAAGCAAGTTGAAGGTAAACCGACCGATGCTTCACTGATAGCGATAGTTGAGTTTCCGAACTTAGATGCAGCTCAAGCATTTATTGATGATCCAGACTACCAAGAATTCAGAAAATTAAGGGTGAACGGAAGCAACAGCACCGTCCACATAATTGATAGTAGTGATGCTGCTGGGACTATTCCATACCTTAAATGATAATTCTATAGTTTGAAAAAACTGCTTAAGCGCTAATAGTTTTTTTAAAATCATCATCGCTTATCGGGTTTATTAGTTACATTAACCATCAATAAATTTAGAAGGAATTTTTTCTACAACATCTCTAAATGGATATTTTTTCACTAGCTGTATTTTCCCAGAGTGTATATCAAGAATTCTTTGGGCAGAGCTTTTAATTAAATGATGAAAACCTTCCTCTATTTTTTTTCTTTCGACTTCAAAAAAAGCCTGCTCTTCTCTCGTAAGTTTAGCCCAATTTTCCAGAATTGGAATATGAGCTGTTGCCTCAGTTAATTCTGAAAAAACTTCATATGCAATATCATCACTGAGAGTATCCTCTAATAGACTGGAGAGTTTATTTATCCTTATCGCACCCTCAGTCAGGCTTACCTGATTCTGAAGGATCGCAGATGCAATCACCCGAATACTTTCCTTAAATTCGGTCTGACGCTTAATTAAGTGTTTTGAAAGAATATCAGCATGATTTTTTCTTTGTAGATTTTGCCTGCGAACCCTCAGGTGAAGAACAAAAGCATATGAACCCAACATACAGATTATTGATACTGATATAATAATATATTCTATATATGTTATTGAATTCATTATTTAGTATTTACCACAATTGATAATTCAACTAAGTTAAATTGTATATTTCACTCTATTTTTTGTCATCCAAGTCATGCTTTAGAGACAGGTGTTCCTTATTTTTATCTTGATCAATCCAAGCTTGTGAAATATTGCGCTTTGTATTTGGGCCTAATTTTTTAATTGCATCAAATCTGTTCATAAGGTTGCCTTTACCAGTTTTCATTCGCTTTTTTGCCATCTCAAATGCATTCTGACTTTTTTCAATATGTTCTCCAATATTATCCAATGACTCTATCACCAGGGCCATCTGATCATAAAGCTTTCCCGCTTCATCAGAGATTTTCTGTGAATTTCTATTTTGATCTTCAAAGCGCCAAACATTTTTCACAATCTTTAACATAGCCATCAAAGTACTGGGGCTTGAGAGTATGATGTTCTTTTTATATGCATCGTTAAACAACATATCATCATTTTGCAGGGCTAACATGAAAGCGCCCTCTATTGGTATAAATAACAATACAAAATCTAGGGTGTTGATACCCTCTAGCTGTTCATAAGATTTTTCATGAAGTTCTTTTATGTGAACCTTAACAGAGTTGATATGCTGTTTTAGATGCTTTTTTTGCTCCACTACATCAGATTCATTTTTATATCGCTCGTAATCTGTCAGCGAAACCTTTGAATCAATCACCATGTCTCTTTGATCAGGCATATGAATAATCACATCAGGTAGCCTTCGCCGCCCCTGTTGATCTAGATGTGGCTCTTGAGTTACATACTCCCTAGGACTGGAAAGGCCTGATTCCTCGAGCATTCTTTCCAAAATCATCTCTCCCCAATTACCTTGAGACTTACTATCACCCTTAAGGGCACTTGCTAAGTTTGAGGCCTCCCCTCTTACCAGATTAGTCTGTTTCATCAATTCTTTAATTGATCCATTCATTTCACTTCTCGCAGCATTTTCTCTATGATGAGAATCCTCTATATGCTTATGGAATCTGGTGATTTCTTCGCGCAGTGGGCCAATAGAGGAATCGAGTGTGCGTTGATTGTCTTTTGAGAATTTCTCTTGCTTAGAATCAAATATTCGATTAGCTAAATTCTCAAATTCTTTACCTAGAATTTCACGAGATTCTTTTAGTAAAGCTGACTGCTCATTATATTTAGCCTCATTTGATAAGGACTGCTCTCTGAATCTATTTTGCTCCATTTCCAGACGTGTCGCTAATACAGCTTTTTGCTGGTCACGAGATGCTACAGCGCCCTTTGCGACTAAGAATGCTGTTAATGCACCAAGAATAAACCCACCAATAATAAAACTAAAATAAACCATAGTCATATTAGTTATATCTCCTTATTAGCTATAGGGATTATGAAAAACAAAAAACCTATGAAGTACATCTTTTTTCAAATCCAAGGTTGTGCGATCATAGATTTTAACTAGGATAACAAAGTTTAATGCCATGATGCGCCCGCTTTTTGATATTCATGCAATAAAAGATCAAATTAAATCAGGAGCATTAGTGCTCACAGCTACTGATCACCTTGCCATAGTAGTCAGAGAAAGCTGGGGCCAATATCAAATAGATCAGGGGAATAAAAGCTGGGCTGAACCTGAAATTTTCGCAATTGAGAGATGGGTCAGAGAAACCTGGTTACGCTATTGTGATAATAGGGAATTTAAGGCTCCAAATTACTCTATTATCCCTGACCTAACCGAGCATCTTATCTGGGAAAAAATAATTGCAGATTGCTTCGAACCCCTAAGTCCTGAAAATTACTCGAGCCTTGCGAGAGATAGCTATAATATTATGCAGAGATGGAAGATTCCCTGCTTAAGACTAAAGAATACTGCACCTCTGTTCTATGAATGGATCTCAGAATTTGAGTTAGCTTTAAAGAATTATAAATTCATTACTGAAGCTGATGCTGTTCAAGTTTTAGCTGAACTCTTTAAAAATTCAAAAATTAAAAATGTTGGTGATATTATTACTCTTGGATTTGATCAAATACCCCCTTTATACCTGGATCTAATAAAAGTAGCCTCAAAAAAATTGGTACAAGAATCACCAGAATACAGGTATAAAAAAATTGTTCGAACACCACCAAGATATATCGAATTTTTTGATATGAACCAAGAGATTAGAGCAGCGGCTAGGTGGGCAAAAAAAATTCATATGGAACACCCAGAGCATCGTGTAGGAATTATCCTGTCCGATTCTGCTCTGCAACTAAAGGCTACTGAGAGAATACTTTCGGAGGAACTAAATCCAACCAGTTATGACCCAAATCACGCCTATGATACATGCCCATATGAGGCATCAACAGGTACGATGCTTAGCGATACACCGATTATCTCAACTGCTCTTCTTTTGTTATCAGTAAATGTTAGCAAACTCAATCTCGAGAAGTATTGCCAGCTAATCAATTCTCCATTTTGGGGTAAAAATTATTCGCTATCATCTCGAGCAGTCGCTGAAAAATATCTTCGGAGAAAAGGGCAGTTAGAATTATCTTTTAACCAATTCATCAGCGAGCTTAAGCATTCAGAAAAAAAATGTATGCCCATCGATAACGATAGCTTAAGTGATAGCTTTTGCTGTCAAGAAGCGAATAACCACATGAAGGGAATATCTGAAAAAAATTACTTTTCCGTCTGGATAAAACTTTTTCAAAAACAATTAGACTCTTTTGGTTGGCCTGGGCTTCAAGATCTAAATAATTCAGAGGATAACCTACAAAAAGAATGGTTTGATTCATTTGAGAGTCTCGCTTCTCTTGATCAACTTAAGCAAAAGGTGACCATAAAAGAAGCATTAAAATTACTAAATCGAGCAACGGATAGGTATATTTTCAAAAGTAAAAATTACGATATTCCGATTCATATTATAGGATTGTTAGAAAGCAATACACTTAAATTTGACCACATGTGGGTGACTGGAATGGACGATGCCAGCTGGCCAAATACAAGTGGTATGAGCTCTCTCATACCCATGGATATTCAAAAACGGTACATGACACCCAAATCATCACCTGAAGTACAACTAAACCTTGCAAAAAAACAACTAGAGAGGATAAAAATATCCTCCACTATTACTATCTTCAGTTTTAGCGGAACAAAAGATAATAAGTCATTCAAGGTAAGTCCTTTAATTTCTGACCTAAAAGAAATAGAAATTGAGGATCTGAATATCGATGGCAATCTATCAAGCAATCCGATATTCCAGAATATATCATTTGCGAAATTAGAGAGAGTTGAATGCGCGAATGGCCCTGTAGTTGATCTTGATAGGGAAAATATTACTGGCGGAAGTAGTATTCTGAAAAATCAAGCTTCATGCCCTTTTAACGCTTTCGCAATACATCGATTAGGGGCGAAGGAGATACAACCCCCATCATTTGGTTTATCTCTCATGGAAAGAGGCATAATTATCCATAAGTGCATGCAAGTTTTTTGGGAAAAAACCTGCTCTCAAGAGAGGCTAATTAATTTAACAGAGCAGGATTTAAAAGAGGTTATCAAAATATCTATTTGTTCAGTTCTGGATGAATGGAAAATTAAAAGGCCTGACATTATTAAGTCAAAATATCTCTCGCTTGAAACACAACGCCTAAGTACATTAATGTTGAAATGGCTTAATGTCGAAAAAGAAAGAATGCCATTTATAATCTCGTTTTTAGAAAAATCAGAAAATATATATGTAGGTCAACTACCATTGAAGTTAACAATTGACCGTATAGATCGTATTAGTAGTGGTGAAAACTTAATCATAGACTATAAAACTGGAGCCAATTGTAATACTAGTGCTTGGGATGGCGATCGGCCTAAAGAGCCCCAATTGCTTTTATACGGGCTATGCAATAAAACTAATATGGTAGGCATAGCTTTTGGACAAATTCATATTTCTGCTCAAAGATTTTTAGGGTTCACTAAACTAGCCAATTTATTACCTGAAGTAATGGAATCAAATAAAAACTGGGATGACCGTGTAGCTCAATGGAAGGAATCACTTGAAATTTTGGCTGAGGAGTTCATGGAAGGTTACGCTGTAGCAGCTAATATGAACAAATCTAACTCTGACTTGAACCAGTATCTCGCTCCCCTCAATCGATTAAATGAAGATAATCTGGAACTATATATGGACAAACAAATATTCACCTCAAAAAAGATAGGAAAGCCATAATTAATGAGAATACAGGATCGAGATGAAAGAATATTAGCTTTGGAGCCTTTTCAATCCTTTGCTGTCTCTGCCCCAGCAGGTTCTGGAAAAACAGAATTGTTGACGCAAAGAGTATTGAGGCTTTTAAGTGTGGTCGAAAACCCTGAAGAGATTTTGTGTATGACTTTTGCTAATAAAGCTGCTGATGAAATGAAAAGTCGTGTAATAGAGTATTTAATCAGAGCTTCTAAAAGTGATGATCAAAATACTTACTTGAGCTTACAAAAACATGAAGTTATCGCTTTAGATCTGGCGAAAAAAGCATTATCTAGAAATAAAGCAAAAAAATGGAATTTGCTTGATAATCCATCCAGACTAAGAATATATACGATTGACGGATTTTGTCGGAAACTTGCAGGACAACTTCCACTTGAAAGTGAATTTAATCCATTTACTAAAGATCTCCCCGAGCCTATTACACTCTATAAAAAGGTAGTATCGGAGCTAATTTTATCTCAAATAGAACGAAATAATGATATTAGTAAAGCAATCTCGACCCTTTTGGGTTTGCTTGATAACGATCTAAATGAACTGCAGAATTTACTAGTAAACTTACTGCAAGATAGAGGTCAAAGTATTGCTCATCTCTATCAAACCGACAAAGCGAGAGACTATTTTGAAGGTTCACTTAACGAGGTGATAGAAGAAACCCTTTTATCTATCAAGAGTATTTTCGATCCATTTAAGGGAGAGCTATTGGAACTGGTGAAATATGCAACTACTAACCTATTACTTCAAGATGAACCTAAAAACACCGATTTACTCTCTTGCTCAAGCTTAGAGGATCTTCCTAGTCCTACATCATCTGGATATAAACAATGGACTGGATTACTATCAATGTTCTTCACAGAAAAGAAAGAATGGAGAAAAAAATTAACCTTGCATCAAGGGTTTCCTGCAACCGACGACTCAATTGATAATAAAAAGGATGCTACAAAGCACGCGAAACAAAAAAAAGAAGACATGGGTTACTTAATTGAGAAATTACAAGGTGAAGCAGGNGCNTACAAAGCACTACGTGAATTAACTTCTCTACCTGTTCCGCATTATAGCGACNTCCAGTGGCAAACAATTAAAGCACTGAAATCAATCCTCCTAGATCTTAGCGGACTTTTAAGTATANCCCTNAAACAGAATAAAGCTTGTGATTATACAGAGGTTTCATTTGCTGCTTTGCGCTCTCTTGGAACAGAGGATNCGCCAACAGAGCTAGCGTTTAAGCNNGACTATACTACTAAACATATTCTAGTAGATGAATTTCAAGATACCTCATCTTTGCAATTTAAGTTAATTAAAAATCTCACCCGTGAGTGGCAACCTGAAGATAATCGTAGCTTATTTATTGTAGGTGACCCAATGCAGTGCCTCTATTCTTGGCGAGGAGCAAATGTCAGACAATTCATGCAAGTGAGAGAGAACCCTATAGGTAATATAAATCTTAGAAAGATAGATTTAATGGTCAATTTTAGATCAACAGCTAAAATAGTTGATTGGGTTAACAGCGTATTTCAATGCGCTTTTGATGACAAAGATGACTTAGGAAGAGGATCGGTAAGTTATAGCCCATCAGTGGCTTGCTCTGAAGATACCTGCTCGAAAAATGATAAAAGTGAAAAAGTCATTACTCTCGATGAATTTATTGATTACAAGGGGTCAAATGATGCTGAAAAAGCAGAGGCCAAGCATATTGCCTCGCTTGTTTGTAAAACAAAGAAGTTTAATCCACAGGGATCTATCGCTATTTTAGCGAATACTCGTAAAGTATTACCTGAAATTCTTATTGCACTTAAAAACGAGGGGTAAGCTGGCAAGCTACTGAAATAGATCCTTTGAATCACCGAATGTCTATTATTGATCTGAAGTCACTTACAAAAGCTCTATTATCCCCTGCTGACCGGATCTCCTGGCTAGCGATACTTCGATCGCCTTGGTGTGGGCTCAATCTTCACGATCTATTTTTAGTCGCAAACTATAAAGCAAAAAGTGAAGATGATTCCTCAAGTACCGAGCTTCCTCTTATTATTACAAATATATTCAGATATACCGAAATAAAAGATATTTCAAATGACGGCAAACAAATACTCAGCCGCTGTTGCGCTGTCCTAAAATCAGGGTGGAAGCAACGCTACAAAAAGCCGTTAAGGGTATGGATAGAGTCCATCTGGATTGAACTAGGTGGCCCCAACTCTTTAACCTCAGAGCAGGAATTAAATTGCTGTCAGCAATATTTTGATTTATTGGAGCTACATGAAAATTCTGGTCGAATTACCGATTGGAGCATATTTGAAAAAGCTTTAGAGGGCCTCTATGTTGCCCCTAATGAAACATCTGATCCCAATGTATTTATAATGACCATACATAAAGCAAAAGGACTCGAATTCGATACAGTGATCATCCCCGGCTTAAACCGGCCAGACAGAAATAACAGCAAAGAACCATTAATTCGATGGCATGAAAGAACAAATAAAAAAGGCGAAGATCGACTAATTGCTGGCCCAAGACCCGAAACTGGACAAGAAAATAATCGTATCTTTGATTATCTTAAACAAGAAAATAAGCTAAGAGAAGAACTTGAAAGAATTAGAAAAGCTTATGTGGCTGTAACAAGAGCCAAAAAAAGACTTCACCTAACATATACCGTTAGTATTGGGGAAAATATAAAGCAAACCGATGAAATGAAACCCTCGAAAAGTACTTTATTAACAGCTCTTTTTGGGCAGGACTGTTATAAGGAGCGCCTCAAAAATCATCCTTTTTTATCTTGCAAAAGTTATGATTTTCGGTCTATTGCAAACGATAATTCTAATGATAGAAATAGTCAAAAATTACTTGTAGCTCTAAATAGACTTCCGGCATCGTGGGAAAAAACTCTCAGCTTTAATAAGACTAAAATACCGAAGTCTATCGCGAATATAGTTACTTCAGATGAGAAGAAAACTTCATCTATTATTGCCACTAGTGCCAGACATACTGGAACTGTGCTTCATCGTATATTGAATCAAATAGTAATTGATGGGATTCACAAATGGGATGAAAAAAAAATTATCGATCAAATACCTCACTGGCAATCTCAACTTCAAGGCCTCGGCCTCACTAATTATGATCAACCGCTCTCGTTGCTTCAGCGATCAGTAGATGCATGTATTAGGGACAAAAAAAACCACTGGATTTTTGATTCATCACATAAGGATAGTAAGTGTGAATATCGCATTGGTTATAAATCACTAAAAGGGAAGCAGTCAAAAACCTCTGTCATAGATCGTTGTTTTATTTTAAATGGCACCCAATGGATTATAGATTATAAGTCGTCTGAACCAAGCAAAGATCAAAGTCGAGATATTTTTTTAAATCAAGAAGTAGCAGAGTATGAGAAAAAATTGAGGCATTATGAAAAAATTCTTCATGATATAAATAATCTGCCTACTAAAACAGGGCTCTATTTTCCACTGATACAACATCTTGAAATTGTTTAAATGATTTATCTTTATTTTTAAAAATAATTTTTAATATTGTTTCAATTTGTAAATATCCTCAATAAATAGAGATATTAAGACGCTATCCTCTGCACTCTAGGGTGAATTTTCATGTAGAATACGTTTAAATTAAATATTATTTGGACAAAAATATGACGCGAGCTATTGAAAATATCAATGTCGATTCACAAGAGATACTGATATCGCCTAAGGCGCTCAAAGAAAAAATACAAATTAGTGATGCTGCACGCAAAACTGTAAATACGGTCGTGCTGCTATTGAAAACATTCTAGATAGGAAAGACCACAGAATATTCATTGTCGTGGGTCCCTGCTCTATTCATGATACTGATGCAGCTATAGACTATGCTAATCGTTTAAAAGCGCTTGCTGATGATGTTAGTGATACTTTGTGTTTAGTGATGCGCGTCTACTTTGAAAAACCAAGAACAACGACAGGATGGAAAGGTCTTATTAATGATCCCCATCTTAATGATTCTTTTAAAATAACTGAAGGATTACATGTAGGTAGAAAGTTATTAATGGAAATAGCTGAAATTGGCTTGCCAACTGCCACAGAAGCTTTAGACCCAATATCTCCTCAATATATGCATGACCTAATTACGTGGGCGGCTATTGGTGCACGGACTACAGAATCCCAAACACACCGTGAGATGGCTTCAGGGCTATCTTCTGCTGTTGGATTCAAAAATGGTACAGACGGTGGACTCTCCGTTGCAATTAACGCGTTAAAATCAGTTGCTAGCCCTCATCGCTTTTTGGGAGTCAATGCTGAAGGTAATGTTTCTGTGATAACTACTGCAGGGAACTCATATTCTCATGTGGTCCTGCGTGGTGGTGACGGAAAACCCAATTATGACTCAGTGAGTATAGCTATGACTGAAGAAAATTTAAGATCGTCAGGAATTGCTGAAAATATCATGGTTGACTGTAGTCACGCAAATTCAAATAAAAATCATGAATTACAGCCATTAGTTGTTGAAAATGTTACTAATCAGATTTTAGAGGGAAATAAATCAATTATCGGCCTGATGATCGAAAGTAATATAAATGCTGGGAATCAAAATATTACTAGCGATATAAAAGATTTAAAGTACGGAGTCTCGATAACAGATTCATGTATGGACTGGAGTACAACAGAAATAACTATAAAAAAAATGCACAAAAAACTTAAAAATTCACTTTTTGATAGAAAAGTGTAAAGCCATGAAATAAGTTGCACTACATGTAAGCTTTACTTTTGTCGGTATGGTCTGTGATGTCTTTAATTCCCTTCAATTCAGGAATTTTTTCCATCATAGTTTTTTCGACGCCTTCTTTCAACGTTACATCAGCTGACCCACAGCCTTGACAGCCTCCACCAAATTTCAGAATTGCAATATTATCTATGACTTCTTCTAAACTTATACTGCCGCCATGTGATGCTAGTCCTGGATTTACTT
>JGI20158J14315_10002209_pt1 | contig 13767 bp, 16 predicted proteins | sample COG_08_FD_14315 | JGI IMG/M metagenome (IMG submission 14315)
GGCATATCTTCCAGCCATAATCCCTCTTTAGCATGCCTCTTTACTAACGCTTTCATAAAATCCTCAAAATGGTCAAAGGTTAATCTATAATTATATGATGAATTCCGGTTTTCAGATACTAGGTTTAATGTTTGCTTTCATGATGATAGTCCTTTTCTACCGTCATTCTATCGAAAGTATCCTTAAGACCCCAAAAGAATCTCTTTTACTAGCGATTCCTATTGTTTTTTTAGGGACCCTTTTTTACTTCTTTTTTAAATCTAAAGGCTTTTAAAAAAAAGACTAGAAATTTTTTTCTTATGGGTATAGAGTTAAATTGTAGGTGTAAGTTTAATATCATTTTAATTTTAATTGAGAGGGTAAATATGGACTTAAAAGCACTGAAAAGTAGACACCAAGAACTCGAAGGCATTATCCAAACTAGCTATCAAAACTATGTCCCCGATTTACGGGTGAGACGCTACAAAAAAGAAAAATTACGCATTAAACAGCTGCTAGAAAAAGAAGAAAAAGCGGCTTAATGAAAAAACCGGTGAACGCCGGTTTTTTTTATGGTATCCCTCCATTTCCCATTATAATTGTTATATGAAAAAAACGATTGAACGAAACCTGGCTGAACACCAAGAGGTATTAGCCCAGCTCCACTTACTTGAGGATACAATTCAACAGACCGCCATCTTGATGGTTGATGCATTAAAAAATGGTAAGACCATTTTTTGGTGCGGTAACGGGGGGAGTGCTTCCGATGCGCAACACCTAGCGGGTGAATTGATCGGTCGGTTCAAGGGAGATAGAAAGCCCCTAAAATCGATCTCGCTGAACGCGGACTCGGCTGTCATGACCTGCATCGTAAACGACTACGGATATGAACAGATTTTCTCTCGGCAGGTTGAGGCGTTGGGCGAGGAAGGTGACATCCTGGTTGGCATATCCACCTCAGGCCAAAGTGCCAACGTCAACCATGCCTTAAATGCAGCAAAGAACAAAAAAATGCATACCGTAGGATTGTTAGGTAAGGGGGGTGGTCAAGCGTTAGAGATAGCAGACCATGCCATCGTTATTCCATCCGAATCCACCGCACGTATTCAGGAGATGCATATCACCATCGGCCATATTCTGTGTGAACTGATTGAGGAAGGCTTAGGGCTAAACGCATGACCATTGTTGTTACCGGTGCCGCTGGCTTTATTGGGTCTAATTTTGTTCTTAATTGGCTGACACACTCAAAAGAAAAAGTAATCGCCTTAGATAAACTGACCTACGCTGGTAACTTAGAAAATCTTCAGTCGGTTGAAAATAACCCTAACTATCTTTTTATTCACGGTGATATTTCTGATTCCAAGCTTGTTGGTATGACATTAGAAGAGCATCAGCCTCGTACAATCATTAATTTTGCGGCAGAAAGTCATGTGGATCGATCGATTCATGGGCCTGACGAATTCATGCTGACCAATATTATTGGTACCTACCGATTACTTGAAGAGGCCCGAACCTTTTTTAATACTTTAAGTGAAGAGAATCAAAAAAAGTTCCGATTTTTGCATGTCTCAACCGATGAAGTGTACGGGACATTAAGTGCCAATGATCCGGCATTTAAAGAAGAAAAAAGGTATGAACCGAACAGCCCCTACAGTGCATCGAAGGCAGCCTCCGACCATCTTGTTCGCGCATGGCACCATACTTATGGATTACCAGTATTAACAACAAACTGCTCGAATAACTATGGGCCCTATCACTTTCCAGAAAAGTTAATTCCTTTATGCATCCTAAATGCACTTAATGGTAAGGACTTGCCGATTTACGGAGACGGGAAACAGGTCCGAGATTGGCTTTATGTAGTTGATCACTGTAAGGGTATTGAAACCGTTCTAGATAAAGGAGAAACTGGCGAGACCTATAATATTGGTGGGTGGAACGAAAAAACTAACCTCGAGGTCGTACACACCCTGTGTGATTTATTGGATGAATTGAAGCCTCGTGAGGATGGCAAATCATATCGCGAGCAGATCACTTTCATTAAAGATCGTCCGGGCCATGACCGACGTTACGCGATTGACGCGACCAAGATCAGCAAAGATCTGGGGTGGAGGCCGGAAGAGACATTCGAGACCGGGATCCGCAAGACGGTGCAGTGGTACTTCGATAATCAAGACTGGGTAAATCACATGCAGTCCGGGGAATACCAACACTGGCTTAACAAAAACTATTCATGAAGATTCTCATTACCGGCACCAATGGTCAGGTGGGACACGCCTTGATGCAGCAACTTAAAAAGCATGAGCTTGTTGGACTCACCCGCCAAGATTGTGACCTCACCCAGCCTAACCAAATCAAACAGGTCATCGACCAACACCAGCCGGACTTGATCATTAATCCTGCGGCCTATACCAAGGTGGATCAGGCAGAAGACGAGCCCGAATTGGCTTTTTTAATTAATCGGGACGCACCAAGAGTCATGGCGGAAAAAGCACGGGAATACCATATCCCACTTATTCACTTTTCCACGGACTATGTATTTGACGGGGAGAAAGAGGAAGCCTATGTGGAGGAGGATAGGGCTAATCCGCTAGGCGTGTATGGCCAATCGAAATTAGCCGGTGAAGAGGCGGTTCAAGCAGTTGGTGGGTTGCATTATATCTTCCGCACCAGCTGGGTATATTCCAATAGGGGACAGAATTTTTATTTGACGATGAGGCAGCTGAGTTATGAGCGAGACGAGATCAATGTCGTTGCCGACCAGATCGGAGTCCCAACGTCGAGCGCATTCATTGCCGAGCAAATAGAAACAATGATCCCTCAATTATGTGAGAATAATACCGGCCTTTATCATCTTGTGCCTAAGAAATCTTGCTCGTGGTACGACTTTGCAAAACAAATTATTAGTAAAACTAATCTTAATTTTAATTTGAAGAATTTACACCCAATCGAGACACTCGCATTTAAAACTAAGGCCCAGCGACCCAAACACAGTCTGCTGAATAACCACAAAATTCAACAAGCCTTTATGTTAAAATTGGAGCACTGGCACAAGGGGTTGGAGATGGTAATCAATGAAGCGTAAGGGCATTATTTTAGCAGGTGGTTCGGGCACTAGACTCTATCCAGTGACGAAGACGATTTCCAAACAGTTGCTTCCCGTCTATGACAAGCCCATGATCTACTATCCCTTAACGACACTGATGCTCGGTGGGATTCAAGACATTCTCATCATCTCAACCCCAGAAGACTCCCCACTGTTTGAGGCATTATTGGGTGACGGATCCCAATGGGGATTAAGATTAAGTTATAAAGTCCAACCTAGCCCAGATGGGCTGGCACAAGCCTTTATCCTCGGTGAAAATTTTATTGGTGATGATCAGTCTACACTGATATTAGGTGATAATATTTTTTACGGGCACGACCTTGAAATGCTCCTCAGCTCAGCCGGCGAAAGGGATCATGGCGCAACCATCTTTGCTTACCATGTTAATGACCCAGAACGTTATGGCGTTGCAGAATTTAATCCAGATAACCAGGTCCTCTCATTAGAAGAAAAGCCCACGCAACCCAAATCTAATTTTGCCGTTACAGGGCTCTATTTTTATGACCAAAAGGTGGTGCAATTAGCTAAAGACCTTAAACCATCAAAGCGCGGGGAGTTAGAAATCACGGATCTGAATAAAAAATATTTAGAGCAGAATGCCTTGTTTGTGGAGATGATGGATCGTGGTTATGCCTGGCTGGATACCGGAACTCATGACAGCCTGCTAGAGGCAGGGCAGTTTATCGCTACCATAGAAAATCGACAGGGCCTTAAAGTTGCCTGTCCAGAAGAAGTAGCTTACCGAAAAGATTGGATCACCAAGAAAGATGTTGAGGAGTTAGCCAAACCATTACTAAAAAATCAATACGGTCAGTATTTGTTAAAAATAATCGACGACCGATGAAGGTTACCTCATTAAAAATCTCTGATGTGAAGCTGATTGAACCCAATGTATTTGAGGATGAGCGAGGGTTTTTTTATGAATCGTTTAACCAAGAAAAATTTAATAAGGCGATTGGAAAAGACATTACGTTCGTTCAAGATAATCACTCCAAATCTAAGAAAGGCGTATTGCGTGGGCTGCATTATCAAGAAGCACCCTATGCGCAGGCAAAGTTAGTACGTGTAATATCTGGCGAGGTATTTGATGTCGCAGTAGATATTCGTCAAGGTTCCCTGACTTATGGTCAGTGGGTAGGCGAGATCTTGTCAGGTACAAACAAAAAGCAATTGTGGGTCCCTGAGGGATTTGCCCATGGCTTCTTAACAGTAAGCGACCAAGCAGAGGTTTTATATAAAACAACCATGCTTTATTCTAAAAAGCATGAAAAAAACATTTTATGGAATGACCCAACACTTGCTGTTAAATGGCCATCCCATGATCTACCAAGACTGTCATCAAAAGATTCTGTCGGCATACTATTCTCAGAATTGTGAATAAATTTTTTATCTAGTGACAATCGTTTAGTCTGTGATTTAAGTGTTTAATTTTTTAATTCAATTTGCGTAGCTTGTTATGAGGGTAGATGATGAAACAATGGTATTTGATTTATACGAAACCAAGGAAAGAGCAAATTGCACTTCAAAATTTAATCGCTCAAGGCTATGAGGCACAACTCCCTATGTTTAAGTTAGAAAAAATTGTTAGGAATAAAAAAAGCCTTGAAGAAGAGCCGTTATTTCCCCGCTACCTTTTTATAAAGCTTGATGAACAGGCCTCGCAAAGCTGGTCCCCGATACGATCTACAATCGGCGTTTCCCATATAGTTAAGTTTGGTAACTTATATCCGCGTATACCTGAAGTGGTTGTTAAATCGATACTCAGCATTGATTCAGATGATACTATAGTAGAGTCAATCATTTCAGGTGATTTGGTGACAATTAATAAGGGCCCATTTAAAGAGGTGGAGGCTTTATTTAGCCATTTTGATGGTGATGAGCGGGCGATATTACTACTCAATATTTTAGAAAAAACGGTTAAAGGAAAATTTAATCTGTCTGAATTTTCGCTTGCTAAATAAATGGACTTTTTTATGGATATTTTATTGCCCTTATTGCAAAACTAAGCTAATGTTGTTCAAGTTTGAACAAGGTTTTTTGTTTAGCAATATTAAATGCTTTTATAACAAGTAAGGCGGTAGCGTGCCTGAAATTAATTTTTTCAATAAGGGATGGATAGCTTTATTAAAAATAAACTACAAGCCAATGAGGATTTTAAGCTGTTGAGGCTGATTGAAAAAAGTCCTCAAATTTCACAGCGTGAAATCGCAAAAAAAGCGGGTTTAAGTTTAGGGAAGGTCAATTACTGTTTAAAATCACTTGGTGAAAAGGGTTTGATCAAGATTAAAAGATTCTCACAGTCCGAACATAAGATTCGCTATATATACCTGCTAACCCCTAAAGGAGTAAAGACAAAAGGTTTAATGGCGATTGACTTTCTTGAGCGAAAATTAAAAGAATATGAAGCGCTGCAAGACGAAGTAGCAGAGCTTCAGGAAGAATTATCTGCAGTGAGGTCAAATTCTGAAGAATTCAAACTAACGCTTAATAGCGAGCATTATCGTGCTTAAAGCTCAATGAATAAAGCCCTCGATATTACGCCTGTTATTCTATGTGGCGGTTCCGGTACTAGATTGTGGCCATTATCTCGCAGACAACTTCCTAAACAGTATCTAACTTTATATGGTAACAATACCATGCTTCAGGAAACCATATTACGCCTTAAAGGTTTAAGTAACCTTGCAGACCCCATTATTGTGTGCAATGTTGACCATCGATTCCTGGTTGCGGAACAATGCCATCAAATTGATATTAAAAAACCAACAATTCTTCTTGAGCCTGTTGGCAGAAATACGGGCCCTGCAATTGCGGCTGCAGCAATTCAGTCTCTTAAGCAAAAAAATAATTCAGTACTCCTGGTTTTATCTGCCGATCATATTATAAAAAATGTTGATGCATTTTATCAGGCAATTAATGTTGCTAACCAACAGGCACAAAAAGGTAAATTGATAACTTTCGGTATTGTGCCCACAAATGCCAATACAGGATACGGTTACATTAGATCATCAAAAAAAAATATCGACGGTGCATATAAAGTTCAAGAATTTGTTGAAAAGCCAAATGAAGAAAATGCTAAAAAATACCTAGAACTAGGAAACTATTTATGGAACTCCGGCATATTTATGTTTAAGCCTGATTTGTTTATAGATGAGCTAAATATCTTCTCATCAGATACGGTTAAATTGGTCGCCGATGCTATTAATAATGCCAAACAAGACCTGGATTTTATTAGATTAGAAAAGAAAGCATTTGAATCTTGTTCATCCAATTCTATTGATTGTATGCTAATGGAAAAAAGCAAAAAGTTAGTAGTAGTGCCCTTGAATGCTGGATGGAGTGATGTTGGTTCATGGTCAACACTTTATGATATTAGTGAAAAAGATAGCAGCGGTAACGTTCTTAAAGGAGATATCACTGTAAAAGATACGACTAATACATATATTTTCTCCGATGATCGCATGATAGCTGCAGTTGGCCTAGATAATTTAGTTATTATTGATACACCTGATGTTACTTTTATTGCTTCTCAAGACAAGGCTCATGAAGTTAATTCAATCGTTGAGTCTTTAAAAAATAATAATAGAAATGAAGTTCATTTTAATAGCCAAGTATTTCGTCCTTGGGGCTGGTATGAATCGATTCAATCAACTCCCTATTTCCAAGTAAAACGATTAAATATCAAGCCTGGTGGAAAGCTTTCTTTACAATTGCATTATAAGCGCTCCGAGTATTGGGTAGTGGTAAGAGGTATTGCCACAGTTATTAATGGCGAGAAAAAATTAACCCTTATGACTGGAGAATCAACTTATGTGCCGCTTGAATCAATTCATTCACTCGCAAATAATACAAAAGAGGTGTTAGAAGTCATCGAGGTACAAAGTGGAAGTTACTTAGGAGAGGATGATATCGTAAGATTTGAAGACATCTATGGGAGAATCGATTGAAAATAACAGTAGTTGGAATTGGGTATGTAGGTCTCTCAAGTGCTATGTTATTGTCGCAAAATCACGAAGTCGTTGCCCTTGATATTGACTCGAGAAAAGTCGATAAATTGAACAATAAAATCTCCCCAATATTTGATAAAGATATTGATGATTTCCTAGCCAATAAAGATCTTGACTTTATTGCAACACTAGATCAAAAATTAGCTTACACAAATGCTGACTTTGTTATTATTGCTACGCCGACTGATTTCGATAGTAATAATAATTGCTTTGATACACGCTCTGTTGAAGCCGTTATTCAGGATGTTATTAATATAAGCCCCACTGCAGTTATGATTATAAAGTCAACTGTTCCAATAGGTTTTACTCAAAGTATTAAGAACAAATTAAACACTAATAACATCATCTTCTCACCTGAATTCTTAAGAGAAGGCTTTGCTCTTTGTGACAGTCTGAACCCTTCCCGTATAGTTATTGGGGAAAAGTCTCAAAGAGCGAAAGTATTTGCTAATATATTGCAAGAAGGGGCTATTAAAAAGAATATTGATGTTCTTTTCACAGGCTCCACTGAAGCTGAGGCAATTAAGCTATTTAGTAACACTTATCTTGCTATGAGGGTCTCATTTTTTAATGAACTTGATACCTATGCTCAAGTATATAGCCTGGATTCAAGACAAATTATTGAGGGCGTAAGCCTGGATCCAAGAATTGGATCAAATTACAATAACCCGTCTTTTGGATACGGTGGATATTGTCTTCCAAAAGATACCAAGCAATTAAAGGCAAACTATCATGATGTTCCCAATAGTCTAATAAGTGCTATTGTTGAAGCTAACTCAACAAGAAAAGATTTTGTTGCGAATTCAATTATTTCAGGGCGACCAAAGACAGTTGGAGTCCACCGACTCGTAATGAAGTCTGGTAGCGACAACTATAGATCATCATCAATCCAATGCATTATTGAGCGCGTTAAAGCCAAAGGCATTAAAGTGGTTATATATGAGCCTTTATTGGAAGGCAATAAGCTATTCCAATCTAAAGTTATTAAAGACATTTGTGAGTTTAAAAGAATTAGTGATGTGATTATAACCAACCGAATGACGGATGAATTGAAAGATGTAAATGAGAAAGTTTATACAAGAGATTTATTTCATTCTGATGTATAAAAAAGAATTAAATAAAAGCATTGGAATTAAAATTGACTGGTTTAATTGGTAAAGCCAAAGTAATTAAACTTATCAATACACAAAGATAGATTGATGTTATGTGAGTAAATGGTGATTATGTTGAAAGCTGATGATAGAAATTAGATTTTGGATATTACTACACCCTTTTTTATTATAACTACTACATAGTCAAAAATTTTTAAAACAGAAAGTAAATTAATTTATTATTTTTTAAGAGAATATTATAATGTCTAAAAAAGCTTTAATTACAGGTGTAACTGGTCAAGATGGATCATATTTATCAGAATTTTTATTAGATAAAGGTTACGAGGTTCATGGTATCAAGCGGCGAAGCTCATCTTTTAACACATCAAGAATTGATCATTTATTTACTGATTTACATGAAAAAGGAAGGCCATTTTATTTACATCATGGGGATATGACGGACTCATTAAGTCTTACGAACATTATTCAAAAGTTAAGGCCGGACGAGATTTATAATTTAGCAGCGCAAAGTCATGTTGCTGTTTCATTTGAAGAGCCCGAGTATACTGCTAATTCGGATGCCCTTGGACCTCTAAGGATACTTGAGGCAATTCGTATTTTGGGCTTAGAAAAAAAAACAAAGTTTTACCAGGCCTCAACATCTGAGCTATATGGTTTGGTTCAAGAGATACCACAGAAAGAGACAACGCCATTTTATCCAAGAAGTCCATATGCTGTAGCTAAGCTATATGCACATTGGATAACCATAAATTATCGAGAGGCTTACGGCATTTTTTGTTGTAATGGTATTCTTTTTAACCACGAGAGCCCTAATCGTGGTGAAACTTTTGTAACACGCAAAATAACCAGAGCTTTAGCAAGAATTAAATTGGGGCTCCAAGATTGTTTGTATCTTGGAAATATAAACGCTTTACGTGATTGGGGACATGCAAAAGATTATGTTGAGATGCAATGGTTAATGCTCCAACAAAAAACCCCAGAAGATTTTGTTATAGCTACAGGATCCCAATACAGTGTCCGTGATTTTGTAAATGTAGCAGCAAAAGAATTAGGTATCAACATAAGCTGGAGCGGAGATGGCAAGGATGAAAAAGGTTTCGATTCATCTGGGAAAATAATTGTCGCTATTGACCCTAGATATTACAGGCCAACCGAGGTTGAAACGCTTCTTGGTGATGCATCAAAGGCGATGAAAAAGTTAGGCTGGAAACCAAAGATTAGTTTTGATTCCTTAGTTTCAGAGATGGTTCGAGAAGATCTTAGCGCAGCCCAAAGAGATGAATTAACCAAAAAACATGGTTACAAAACCCCTGACTATAAAGAGTAACTTTTTTTATGCCTAAAAAAACTATTTTATTGACCGGTTCTGGGGGAATGGTAGGTCAAAACTTGCTTGAACATGCAGATATATCTTCGTATGATATTCTTTCGCCAAGATCAAATGAGCTAGATCTTCGTGATTTTGAAAAGGTAGAAAATTATCTTTTAAAATACAAACCTGAAATGATTATTCATGCAGCTGGAAAAGTAGGTGGCATTCAGGCAAATCTGAGGGAGCCTGTAAACTTTTTAGTAGATAATTTAGATATGGGTAGAAATATTGTTATGGGTGCTTATAAATCAGGAATAAAAAAATTAATTAATATTGGTAGCTCATGCATGTACCCAGCCAATATTTCTGAGCCCCTTAAAGAAGATATTCTTATGACAGGAAAATTAGAGGAAACCAATGAAGGCTATGCCATTGCAAAATTAGCTACAGCACGATTATGTGAATATGTGTCAAGAGAAGATAGTAGCTTTATTTATAAAACCTTAATCCCATGCAATCTTTATGGGAGGTTTGATAAATTTAAAGATGATTATTCACATTTAGTTGCAGCGATAATTCATAAGATTCATCAGGCAAAAAAAGATGATGCAAACAAAGTTGAGGTGTGGGGTGATGGAACGGTACGGCGAGAATTTATGTATGCAGGTGATCTAGCTGACGCACTAATATTGTCAATTAATAAATTTGATGAGTTACCTCAATATATGAATATTGGGTTAGGTGTTGATATAACAATTGATGAATATTATAAAAAAGTAGCTAAAGTCATTGGTTATACTGGAATTTTAACTCATGATAAAACCAAACCGGTTGGAATGATGCGTAAGCTAGTTAACACAGATAGGCAAACTAAGTTAGGATGGCAACCAAAGACAAGTCCTGAGGTTGGACTTCAAAAAACATACGAATTTTATTTACAAGAGATGGGTAAATGAGTTTTAAATACCCACTAGCAACAGCCACATGGGATCAAAAAGAAATTGATGCGATGCATGATGTCATCGCATCAGGTAATTTTACTATGGGTAAAAGAGTAGGCTTATTTGAAAAAAGCTTTTCAAAATATATTGGCAGCCATCATGCTGTAATGGTAAATTCTGGGTCATCTGCAAACTTATTGATGATTGCTGCTCTTTTTTATACTAAAAATCCTATATTAAAATTAAAAAGAGGGGATGAGGTGATTGTCCCTGCAGTATCTTGGAGTACTACTTATTATCCTCTTTACCAATATGGCTTAAAAATTAAGTTTGTTGATATAGATATCGAAACACTTAATTACGATCTGGTTCAATTAGAGTCAGCAATTACAAATAAAACACGTGTAGTTCTTGCTGTTAATTTACTCGGTAACCCGAATGATTTCGACTGTATTAATAACATTATAAGAGACAAGAATATAATTTTATTGGAAGATAATTGCGAATCAATGGGGGCAACATTTAATAATAAGAAGGCTGGAACTTTTGGAGTGATGGGGACATTTAGTTCATTTTTTAGTCATCATATTTCAACGATGGAGGGTGGAATAATAGTTACTGATGATGAAGAGTTAAATCAAATACTTACCTCTCTCAGATCTCATGGATGGACACGTGACCTACCAGTCAAAAATTTAATTTGCGATGATAAAAGCGAGGATTTACTCGAAGAGTCTTTTCGATTTGTGTTGCCTGGCTATAATGTTCGACCCTTGGAGCTTGAAGGAGCATTAGGTATTGAGCAGGTTAAAAAATTACCTATGATCATTTCTGAGCGCCGTAAAAATGCTAAATTATTTGTAGAAACTTTATCTAACCACTCTGATTTACTAATTCAAAAAGAAGTTGGAATGAGTAGTTGGTTTGGTTTTAGTATTATTATTAAGCCGAGCAGCTCTTTAACAAGAAAAGAATTGGTTGATAAGTTAAATCATTTGGGATTTGAAATTAGACCAATTGTTACTGGTAATTTTCTTAAAAATGAAGTTATCAAATTTTTTGATTATGAGGTTCATGGTGATTTAAAAAATGCTAAATATCTTGATAAACATGGATTGTTTATTGGTAATCACCATTACTCAATCAGTAATGCATTCGAGGCTTTATCAACATTAAAAATTTAAAAACATATATCCCTCATATTGATGACATTATTTTTCGATCTGAGAAGATTGTTAAATCAATTGGCAGTGCCATACTTTCTGACGGACAATCGCTTTCTCAATCACTAATAATTGACGGTATACCTTATTGGGATGTTTTTGCATCTGAATTAGCAAGTCGTTATATACCATCTGCCTTTGGTAAGTGTGGTTACAGTGAATTAATAACACAATTCACTAAGCCGACCCTTGTTAAGTCAAAATACTTTATCCGAGACCTTGCGCACCTTTATAAACATAGCGATAGATATACTGGAAAATCTTTATCTAACAGAATTCTGTGTCTTGAATTCATGCCTCAGCAGAGTCGTGATGTAATGCAGCCGGTTATACGCTATCTTGCTGATCAAAAAAATGTGCAAATAATGTCACTTAGAGATAGAAAATGGCCAATTACTGAGGGCACTTTAAACTCTAATGAATTGCGCAGAACAATATGGGACTTTTGGAATGATGAGTTAAGTTTAAAGACAAGCATTTTAAATAGACAATTAAAGTTGATTAAGAAAAATTTTATTAACTCAAAATCTCTGGAAAAAATTATTGACACTAGCGCCCCAGGCTTTAGAAAAAGTATTCAGCGAGCCTTGAATAGATTATTTATTGGCGAATTCTCGACATTAATTAGGCAAGGTGTAATTTCTAAATTTATTCTAGAAAAACATCGCCCTTCATTAGTAATTGCTACTGACATTCATGATCCACGGACTAGAATTTATTTGCTCCAATGTAAGCATTTACAAATCCCTTGCTTAGCTCTACAACATGGACTGACTAATTCTGCCGCAATTGAATGGCGTTTTTTCCCCGCAGATTGTGTGGCTGTGTGGGGAAAACATTTCAAAAAGACTCTGATCTCACATGGTATTGCTTCTGATAAAATAGTTGTGACTGGAGCGCCACGAAGTGATAGCTTATTAAATTCATGTGATTTTGAAGCCAAATCTATAAAGAAGAAATTGGGTATTCCTAAAAATGCCCGCATAATATTGCTTGCGTCTACTTTTGTATTAAGTAGTTATAATAAGCTTAATAATGATGCTGAGCTTCTTGAGGCAATGAAAAGAGCAGTTTTTGATTCCATAGACAGTTTTGAAAATGTCTATCTCATTGTTAAACCTCATCCTGAAGAGAATCAAAATGAAACTAAGTCATTTGCATCAAATAATCCTAACATCATCTTTGTTGATCAAAAGCAAGACATTCGGCCTTTAACTAAGATATGTGATTGCTTTGTTTCTTTCGGATCAACCACGACTATGGATGCAATATTGTTAGACAAACTTGTCGTTTGCCCTACTTTTCCTGGTTGGGTTTGGAGTAATGCTTGCATCGATACTGGTGTTGTTTATGCTCCAGTTTCTCCCGAGGAGATTCGTGATATTTTTAAACTTGTTTCAATATCTAAGCACACAATTTTGATCAATAAGCATAAGCATACTCGTGATAAGTTAGTTTCTGATTGGTTGTATCGTCACGATGGCCAATGTGCAAAAAGAATTGGAAATCTTGCCCTTAGTTTGCGTTCTAACCATAAGAAATCGAAGGGCGCTTGCGCCTCATTAGTTTAATGGGCTTTTATAAATTATATTATTATGATGAGCAAGATTTACAAGTGATAAGTATGTTTAAACACATTTGCGAAATATCAAAACTATCAACAACTTTCGCAGAAACTAAATACTACTATTTATAAGGTAATGTAATATGAAATTAATTAATTGTCGAATTTGTAACGGTAACTCCCTCACAGATTACTTAAACTTAGGTTTAACGCCAGCAGCCGATGCTTTCGTTAAGGAAGAATTAAAATCTCTAAGTGACCCCGTTTACCCATTAGAAGTTTGTCTGTGTGATAATTGTGGAATTTCACAGTTGAACTATACAGTTGACCCCAAAATTTTATTTCAAAATGATTATCCATATGAATCATCTACTACCAAAACCGGCCGACTTCATTTTGATCAATTTGGAGAAAGTGTTGTGAAAAAAGCAGAATTAAGCTCCGATGATTTAGTAATTGATATAGGGAGTAATGTCGGAGTTTTATTAGGCGCTTATCAAAAAAGAGGATGCAAAGTGTTGGGAATTGA
>JGI20158J14315_10002223_pt1 | contig 13699 bp, 14 predicted proteins | sample COG_08_FD_14315 | JGI IMG/M metagenome (IMG submission 14315)
TTCTAAAAAGATTATACAGAAGTTACACAAAAAATTTTAGATACAAAATATTATTGTCTCTTTTTTTTAGTTTAATTGTGGCAGGTAGTACTTCTTCAATTGCGTGGTTACTCGATCCAGCAATTAATAAAATATTCATAGAAAAAGATCAAACTTTATTAATGGTTATTCCTGCTTTAATAATTATTGTTTTTGCTTCGAAGGGTCTTTCTCTTTATTTGGCAAGAACAACTATGTTGTCTGTTGCCGAAGATATAAAAGCAATCATGCAGCAAGATATGTCTCGTTCTTTAATTTCAGCTGATACGGACTATATAGATGACAAACATACTGGTAAATTTATATCTAACTTAACTTATGACGTGTCTTTAATTACAAGCTTAGTTAGTACAACAATATTAAATTTATTTAANGATAGCTTAACTTTAATTGGATTGTTATCTGTGATGTTTTATCAAAACTGGAAACTTTCTTTAATAGCAATTATAATGATACCCTTAGCGACTTTTGCAGCTAAAAATTTAGGAAAAAGAATAGGTAAAGTCTCTACTGAAGCTCAGCTTGAGTCTGGATTTTTNAATACACATTTAATTGAAATTTTTAAAAATCACCAATTAATTAAAATTTTTCAACAAGAAGAAAATGAGAATTCTAAGCTAACAAAAATAATAAACAAATTAAGAGATAAGACAAAAAAAATTGGTTTTATTTTTGTTAGAGCCACTCCAATCATGGAAACTCTTACAGGTATTATGATTGCAGCCTTAATATATTTTGCAGGTAAATTGGTTATGTCAGATGAATTAGCTGTAAATAATTTCTTTTCATTTTTAGCAGCTATGATGCTTGCATACCAACCTGTAAGATCACTGGCAACTTTGAACATGGGTATTAGCCAAGGACTTTCTGCTGCAAGCAGAATATTACCTATAGTAGATGTTGAAAATAAAATTAAAGAAAAAGATACGGTAACTAAACTTTTAATAGAAAAAGGTAATATAGAATTTAAAAATGTAATTTTTAAATATGAAAAAGGTAATACTGAGGTTTTAAAGTCAGTAAATCTAAAAATTATAGGTGGTGAAATGAACGCTTTAGTTGGTCACAGCGGTGCTGGAAAGTCCACAATATTAAACCTAATACCAAGATTTTTTGACTGCAGTGAAGGTGATATCTTGATTGATAACCAATCAATTTATAATTCTTCTATATTTTCTCTAAGAAATAACATTTCTCTCGTGAGCCAAAACACTACCCTTTTTGATGATACAATCAAATTTAATATAAAATATGCAAATCCAAATGCGTCTGATGAAGAAGTGATATCGGCAGCAAAAAATGCTTTTGCAGATGAATTTATTGAAAAACTACCAAATAAATATGACACTATCATAGGTGAAGATGGTGTGAGGTTGTCAGGTGGTGAAAAACAAAGACTTTCAATAGCAAGAGCTATTTTAAAGAAAACCCCAATTATCTTACTAGATGAAGCAACTTCATCACTAGATGCTGAAACTGAAAATAAAATTCAAAAAGGGCTAAGCTATTTAACTAAAAATAAAACAACTCTAGTAATTGCACATAGACTTTCAACAATTTTGAATTCAAAAAAAATATTTGTGATAGATAATGGCAAAGTTGTTTCTGAAGGAAGTCATGATGATTTGTTAAAAAATTCTTCTGTTTATAAAAATTTTTATGAAAAACAAATTAGAAAAGAATGATAGTTTTTTACAGGATTCTAATAAACATAGTATTATTAATTTCTCCATTTATTATTTTGTTAAGAATAATAAAAAAAAAAGAACACCCCTCAAGATTTAAAGAAAAGTTTTGTTTTTTTTCAAAAAAAAAAATCAAAAAGAATTTAATCTGGTTTCATGGTGCTAGTGTAGGTGAGATATTAAGTGTAATACCACTAATAGAAAAATTTGAAAAAGACAAAAATATTCATCAAATTCTAATAACATCAAATACCTTAAGTTCATCTAAAATAATTAGTAATTTAGGACTAAAAAAAACAATTCATCAATTTTTTCCTATCGATAGTGCTTATTTTTCAAAAAAATTTCTTGAATATTGGAGGCCAAAAATTGCAATTTTTATTGACTCGGAAATTTGGCCTAATATGATTTTGGATATTAAAAAGAAAAAAATTCCTTTAATTTTATTAAATGGACGTATAAATAAGAAATCTTTTCGTAAATGGAAAAAAATTAACCAGACCGCACAATTTCTATTTAGTAAATTTGATATATGTTACCCATCAAGTAAAGAGTCAAACATTCATTTAAAGTCGCTAGGAATTAAAAAAAATAAATATTTGGGCAATTTAAAATTCTCTCAAACTGAAAAAGAAGAAAATCAAATTTCTATTAAACAAAAAAAATTTTTTCGCTCAAAAAATATTTGGTGCGCTTCCAGTACACATAATTCTGAGGAAATATTGATAGGCACTGCTCATAAAAAATTAAAAAAAAAATACAAAAATTTGATTACAATAATAATTCCAAGACACATAGAAAGAACAACTGTGATTATTAATCAATTAGAAGAACTGAATTTAAATGTACACTGTCATAGTTATGGAGATCAAATTAAAAAAAATACTGATATTTATTTAGTTGATGCTTACGGCAAAACAAAATCTTTCTATAGAATATGTAAAATTGTCTTTTTAGGTGGTTCAATTATAAGACACGGTGGTCAAAACCCTTTAGAGCCAGCCAAATATGGTTGTAAAATTTTACACGGACCGCATGTTTGGAATTTTGGTGAAATATATCAACTTTTAAAAGAATACAATGTATCATCAAAAGTTAACAACATAGATCAATTAATCAAACAAACAAATAAAGACTTTAATAAAAAAGGTAATTCATTAAAAATAAAAACAAAAATAAAAAGTATTGGAGACAAAATATTGAACTCTACATTTAAAGAAATAAAGTCTTTTATTAAATAAAAATGAAAATTAAAAAACCACTCTTTTGGGATAAAGAAAGATTAAGTTTTTTGTCCATTTTATTATTTCCTTTCACAATATTTATAATTCTTAGCAACATTCTAAAAAAACTTCAAAATCAGCATAACCAATCAAAACATATAAAGACTATTTGTGTTGGTAATATTTATGTGGGTGGTACAGGTAAAACTCCTTTAGCTATAGAGCTTTACAGAATATTCAAAAAACTTAGGCGAAAAACTGTCTTTATAAAAAAATTTTACAATGAGTCTATTGACGAAGAAATTTTACTAAAAAAAGAAGGTCATTACATATCTGCAAAAAATGGAAGGCTTAATGCTTTAAAAAAGGCAATAACAAAAAAGTTCAATCTAGCTATTTTTGACGATGGTCTTCAAGATAAATCAATAGATTATAATTTAAGAATAGTTTGTTTTAATAAACAAAACTTTGTTGGAAATGGTTTTTTAATTCCTGCTGGACCATTAAGGGAACATATAACAAGTTTAAAAGAGTATGATGTTGTTTTTTTAAACGGGTATGGAAATAATGTAAAAAAAAAGATTTCTAGAATTAAAAAAATAAATAAAGAAATAAAAATATTCGAAACAACTTATCATCTTGTCAAAGAAAAAAAGGTGAATAAAAAAGATAGGTTTGTTGCTTTTGCGGGAATTGGAACTCCGGATAATTTTAAGAAAACTCTTGATAGCCATGGTTTCAATGTTACAAAATTTTTATCTTATCCTGACCATTATAATTATTCAGATTTAGATATTAAAAAAATAAAACAAATTGCAAAATCATTTAAAGCGAAAATTTTAACTACGGAGAAAGATTTTTTAAGAATTAAAAACAATAATCAATTAAAAAATGATAAAAGTAATCAAATAAAATTTTTAAAAATGAAGCTAGAAATTAAAAATGAAAAAAATTTTATTAACTTTTTAAAATCAAGAATATGAGTTTGATAAAATATTTAATACAATTTATTACAATTTCCTTTTTATTAGTATTGTTTAGGATGCTTGGTTTTAAAATTGCTTCAAATATATCTTCTAAAATTTTCACTTATATTGGTCCACTTTTTAGATCAAAAAATTTAATAAAAGAAAATATTATCAAGGCATATCCAAAAATAGAAAATAAAGATTTAAAAAAAATTATAAATGGCATGTGGGGAAATTATGGAAGAATATTGTCTGAATATGTTTTTATGAAAAATTTTAGAAATTCAAAACTAAGTGATAATATAATAATTAAAGGTCAAGAAATTCTTGATAAAATTAAAAGTGAAAATAAACCTGTGATATTTATTTCAGGTCATTTTAATAACTTTGAATTGATGGCAATGCATATAGAAAAGTCTGGACTAGAGGTGGCAGCAATCTATAGACCTCTTAATAATAAGTTTTTGAATTTTTTTATGGAAAAAATAAGAAAAAAATTTATTTGCAAACACCAAATTAAAAAAGGAATTTCTGGAACAAAGAAAATTCTAAATCATTTCAAAAATGGAACATCTATTGCTTTAATGATAGACCAAAGATTATCTCAAGGCATTAAAACAAATTTTTTTAATCAAGAAGCACTGACTACAACTATACCCGCACAGTTTGTTAAAAAATTTAATTGTAAAATGTGCCTATTTATATTGAAAGAATAAATAAATTTAATTTCGCTCTTAAAGTTTATGAGCCAATAAGCTATTCAAAAGATGAAACTATTCATAACATAACCTCTGATCTTAATAAAATTTTAGAAAAGATGATTTTAAAAAATCCTGAACAATGGATATGGTCTCACAATAGATGGAAAGTTTAATTATTAGTGGCTATCTTCTCTTTTTTTTGATGCTTCAACATACGAATAGTATGGCTCTTGAAGATCAACATTCCAATAGTTGAGCTCCTCAAGCTTAATTTCTTTGCCAGATATAGCACAAATTACAAAATCTCCATGCTCAACAACTTCAAAATTATTTGGTAAATATTTTAATTTAGCTAATTTTTTTATCATTTATAGTTTATATATTATTACATGAGAGTTGGTATAATTGGAAGTGGTGGTCGTGAACATTCAATATGTCACGCACTTAATAAATCAAAAAAAATTACCCAATTGTATTGTTTCCCTGGAAATGCTGGTACATCAAAAATTGCTAAAAATATCATTATTAATCTTGACGATTTTGATGAATTAAAAAAATTTATTATACAAAACAATATTGATTTAATTGTAGTTGGACCTGAAAAACCTCTAGTAGATGGTATTGTGGACTTTCTTGAGGAAAATAATATCAAAGTGTTTGGCCCTAATAAAATAGCATCTCAGCTTGAAGGTTCAAAAATTTTTACTAAAAATCTTTGTAAAAAATATAACATCCCTACAGCTAAATTTGGAATTTTTGAAAATCTTCATGATGCAGAAATTTTTACAAATAAGGCTAAATATCCATTGGTTATTAAAGCTGATGGGTTGGCTTCTGGAAAAGGCGTTTTTATTTGTGATAACACAAATGAAGCTAAAAATGCAATTAAAGAAGTATTTGATGGAAAATTTGGAAAAGCTAAAAATATTCTAATAGAAGAATTTCTTAAAGGTGAAGAAATGAGTTTCTTTGTAATTACTGATGGTAAAACAATAAAAAATTTTGAAACAGCGCAGGACCACAAGAGAGTATCCGAGGGTGATAAGGGTAAAAATACAGGGGGTATGGGCGCTTATTCACCATCAAGATTAATTAATAAAGACTTAGAAGCTAAAATATTAAAAAAAATTATCTTACCTACAATTCATGGTCTTAATGAAATTAATACAGTCTATAAAGGCTTCCTGTATGTTGGATTAATGATTGTAAATAATGAGCCATATTTGATTGAGTACAATGTTCGAATGGGTGATCCAGAATGTCAGACTATCTTACCAAAGCTTGAAACAGATTTGTTAGATATTTTTTTAGCCTGCTGTAATGGCACATTAGATAAAACTGAAATAAAATGGCAAGACAAAAAGAGTTTGTGTGTTGTATTATGTAGCAAGGGTTATCCAGAAAACTTTCAAAANAACATATTAATCAAAGATTTANATAAATTAAAACTAAATAAAAATGAATATTGTTATCACGCAGGTACAAAAATTGATGATAATAAGATATTTTCAATAGGAGGACGTGTATTAAATTTTGTTAGTCTATCTTCTGATTTTAATGAATGTAGAAATAATATTCACAAATTGTTAGAGCTTCTTAATTGGAAAGATGGTTTTTTTCGAAAAGATATTGGCTATAAAGTAATAAATAAATGAGAATAATTGCCGGAGCTTCGAAGGGTAAAAAAATACTACAGCCAAAAGATCAATTAACTAGACCTCTAAAAGATTTAACTAAAGAATCTATATTTAACATAATTATGCATTCAAATAAATTTGAGACTAAAATTGAAGGTTCCAAAATTTTAGATTTATTTTCAGGTGTTGGTTCCTTTGGTCTTGAGTGTCTTTCAAGAGGAGCTTTAAATGCAGTTTTTATAGAGAGTTATAAGGAGGTTTTAGATATCTTAAAAAAAAATATAGAAAATCTTAATTATGTTAATTCTTCCACAATAATAGAACAAGATATCTACGATAGTCTTGATTTTAAAACACTCAAAAAATTTGACATTATTTTTATTGATGCACCATACAAAGAAAAACGTGTAGATATGCTTTTACAAAAAATTTTTGATGCAAAAATACTTAATGATAAATCTATAATCATCATTCACAGACATAAAAAAGAAAATGAAAATTTTATAGATAACTTTAATATAATTGAAGAAAAAATATATGGAATTTCAAAAGTTATATTTGGAAATTTTCTTTAAATTAAAATTTTTTTAGTTTCTTTTTTTATCAATTCAACTGATGGCTGGTCATAAGGATTAACCTTTAACGCTCTACCAAGAAGTATCGTTTCTAATATAAAAAAACAAAATAATTCACCTAAAGTTTTTTCATCTCTCTGCATAACCTCAAAACTTCTAAAAGGTATATTCTTTTTTATAAAAACTTTTTCAGTTGCTTTTTTTTGAGATAAAATTATTTGGTTTAAACTTTTATTCTTTAAATATTTATGTGAAAAAAGTATGTCATTACTTTTAACATGCATACTATTTTTTTCATGAGTAAAGAAAAAAGTGTAAAAATTATTTTTTGGTCCATCTAAGTACAGTTGCATCAGACTATGATTGTCTTTTGGCATTGTGGAAATAATAGGAAGAATACCTTTGCCTTTTTTTCCCAGACTTTCAGCCATTAATTGTTGGTACCATTTAAAAAAATTATCTGAGCACTCGTCGTAATTTAAGATAACTGAATTAGATTTTTTTTTTTTTATAAAATAAAGAATGCTACTCACATTTGATACTAATGACCTAATAAAATTTTTATTTATAATGAGGCTATTTAGTTGCTTAAATTTTTTTTCATCTAAACCCATTAATTGTGCTGGCAGCATTCCCACCTCAGATAAAACTGAGTATCTACCACCTATAAAATTATTATGATGAATGATTTCAGATTTTAATTTATTCGCAATTGAATATAAATAACTATTTTTATTTTCTGTAATAAAAAAATTTTTTTCATTTTTTTTTATTAAAATATTTGCATTAGAAATCGTTTCAAGAGTATTTCCTGACTTTGAAACAATTAAATTAATATATTTTTTTTTTGAAATTTTAGTAGAACGATTGAAGGTTATTAATAAAATAAAAATTTTTTTTTATTTTGTCTCTTAAAAAGTCATATATAGCTTCTGTTCCTAATATAGAACCTCCCATACCAATGACTCTTACATCTTTGTATTTTTTTATTTTTGAGATAATTTTTTTATTATAACTATATTTATAAAAAGTTGATAAAGACTCTATAACCTTATTTTTTTCTTTAAGTATTAAATTTAAATCTTTTGAAATTTCTTTGTTGAATTTTTTTATTATAAAGTTTTTAAAATTAATTTTCTTTGTAAACATCAATCTTTATTTGATTTTTTTCATAATTGTGTTTTTAATAGATGATGAATCTGTTTTTTTNTTTTCATCACTTGTGGAGGTTTGGCCTAAAACATTCTTTATATCAAATTCNTCTTCCTCNCTGNTTTTAGCTTCACTTGCTGGTTCTGGCAATTCATCAAAGTCAGGTGGNAAGACTAAAGGACTTTTTTTTTCAATTAAGAATTGATCTGTATTATTTTTTTTTTTCATACTAATCCCATCAACTACACTTTGGCAGCTTGTTAAGATTAAAACCATCAAAGATAAAATTATAAATTTATAAAAATTTTTCATTCTTCTTTTTTAAAAAATAATTCAGCATAAATAAGGCAAACTACCCCTAGAGAAATAAATATATCTGCTACATTAAAAATAAACCAGTGAATATTTCCTATATGAAGATCTATAAAATCTGGCACTGCTGAATATTTAATTCTATCATATAGATTACCTAGAGCTCCACCCAGTATCAGTAAAAGGCTATATTTTTTAAAATTATTCTCTTCTTTAATCACCATTATTAAAATAATCAAAATTAAAAATGATATTAGGAAACTTAGAGCCATATACCCAAAACTGTCACTAAAAGGTAATAAGCCAAATGATATACCTTTATTCCATATAAGATAAAAATTTAAATTTGGTAACACATATATATCTAGTGAACTTTCAAATTCAGCCAACTTTAAAATATAAATTTTTGATGACCTATCTAAAAAAAAAACCACAATAACAGTTAAAAAATTAAATATTATATTTTTTTTTTCACTTTTAATCATTTTTAAAAACTAAACTGAATGTCTTTCACATTTTTCTTTACTTATTTTCCAACACACTGGACATTTGTTTCCTTGTGCTTTTGTTGTTAATGCAGATATTTCATCAGTTTTAACTTTCTTAATTGTTGCTATAGAGGTAATGCACAACTCTGAAAAATCTACGTCTTTTGAAACTTCGTACAATTTTTCATTCAAATTTATTTCTAAACTTGCTTCAAGACTTGAGCCGATTTCCTTGCTCGCTCTTTTTGCCTCAATGCTAATATTACAAACATCTCTGATTATCTTTAAATCTATCCATTTTTTATTAAGTTTTTCGTTCAAAAAAGTTTCTGGAAATTCAATGAATTTTTCTAAATGGATACTTTTTTTTTTATCATTTATTAATCTAAAAATCTCTTCCGTCGTAAATGATAATATTGGTGCAAACCACTTAAGTAATGAATTAAGAATAATGTTTAATAATTTTATACAACTTTTTCTTTTTGCGGAATTTTTGTCATCACAATACAAACTATCTTTTCTTATATCAAAATAAAAAGCTGATAAATCAACTGTACAGAAATTTAAAAGCTCCTTGTAAAGATTGTGAAAATCATATGTTTTGAAATAATTTTTATAATTTTCATTTAATTCATATATTTTATTAAGCATATATTGTTCTAGTTCTGGCAACTGACTTAATTCTAATTTATTCATATCTATTTCCTCAAACTCATCATTTAAATTGCCCAATAAATATCTAAACGTATTTCTAATTTTTCTATACGAATCTGCGTGTTGTTCTAAAATTGAATGATCTATTCTTAAATCTTCTGCATAATTGGATGAGGCAACCCAAATTCTTAAAATATCTGCACCATATTTTTTTAAAATATCTTCAGGTGCCATTACATTTCCAAGAGATTTGGACATTTTCAAGCCTTTACCATCTACAACGAATCCATGTGATAATATTGACTCATAGGGAGCTTTACCTCTGGTTCCACAAGACTCTAATAATGATGAATGGAACCATCCTCTATGTTGATCAGATCCCTCTAAATACATTGATGCTGGCCATTTAAGATCTTCTCTTTTTTCTAAAACAAATGCGTGCGTACATCCGCTGTCAAACCAAACTTCAACAATATCGCTAATTTTTTCATAATCTTTTGCGTCATAATTATTTCCCAAAAATCTTTGAGGGTCATCAGAGAACCAACAATCTGAGCCTTCTTTTTCATAAATGCGTGCAATATTTTCATTTACATTATCGTCAACTAAGATTTCTTTTGTAACCTTATGTACAAATATTGGTAACGGAACTCCCCAAACCCTTTGTCTTGATACACACCAATCAGGTCTTGTTTCAATCATTGCTTTAATTCTTTCTCTACCTTTGTTTGGATAAAACACAGTGTCATCAAGAGCTTTTAATGCTTTTTGTCTAAGGCCATGACTTTCCATCGAAATAAACCATTGCGGTGTAGCTCTATGAACCAGCGGAGCTTTTGATCTCCATGAATGTGGATATGAATGAATTAATTCTCCATTAGATAATAATTTTTTTTGTTCTTTGAGTTTTTGAATAACAATTGGATTTGCTTTAAAAATATGAGTTCCTTCAAATAATGGAAGGTTTTTAGTATATTTACCATCATCATCTACAGTTTCTAGTGCTTTAATCCCGTTTTTTAAACAAAGATTAAAATCATCAGGACCGTGACTAGGCGCACAGTGAACAACACCAGTTCCTTGCTCAGTGGTTACAAACCTTGCTTCAAGCATTGGAATTTCATAGTCGTAACCAATTTCAAAAAATGGATGGTTACAAATCGTGCCCTCAAACTCTTTACCCTTAAACTTTTTAATTAGTTTATATTTTTTAATATCACAGTCTTTAATAACTGATTCTAGCAAAGCTTCAGCAACAACTATTTTTTTATCTTTAAAATCACCCTCATCATTTAATTGAATAATCAAATAATCTAATGCTTCATTATAGGCCAGAGCTTTGTTTGCAGGTATTGTCCACGGTGTAGTTGTCCATATAACAACTTCTGTACCCTCTAGCTCTTTAAGATTTGTTTTTTTAACTAAAAACGCTGCATAAATTGTATCAGATTTATGATCTTGATATTCAACCTCAGCATCAGCTAAGGCTGTTTTTTCAACTGTAGACCAAAGAACAGGTTTGAAACCTCTGTACAAACTTCCTTCTTTAAGAAATTTACCAAGCTCTCTTACAATTTGAGCTTCTGCCTCAAAGCTCATAGTGGCATAATGATTGTCCCAATCTCCTACAACACCTAATCTCTTGAATTGTGTTTTATGAACATTAATCCATTTTTCTGCAAAATCTCTGCACTCTTTTCTAAATTCTTTAATCGGTACTTCATTCTTGTTTTTTTTATTTTTTTTGTATTGTTCTTCAATTTTCCATTCAATTGGCAATCCATGGCAATCCCAACCTGGAACATAAACTGAATCTTTTCCATCCATCTGGTGAAACTTGACAATTATATCTTTCAAAATTTTATTAAGGGCTGTTCCCATGTGAATATTTCCATTTGCATAAGGAGGGCCATCATGAAGAATAAATTTTTCTTTACCTTTGTTAGAGGCTCTTAATTCCTTATAAAGATCAATCTTATTCCAGTAATCTAGAATTTCTGGTTCTTTATTTTGCAAATTAGCTTTCATTGAAAAAGCTGTTTTGGGTAAGTTTAAGTTTTCTTTGCTCATTTTAACTTTTTCTTGCAACTTTTAGATCACTTCGAATTTGTAGTCTTAGTTGATTTACATTTTTAAATTTTTTTTCTTTTCTTATAAACTTTGTAAACTCAACTGATAGATACTTATTATAAAGATTTCCAGAAAAATTAAAAATATGAACCTCTAATAAGATTTTTTTTTGGTTAAAAGTAGGCCTATAGCCAAGATTAGCAATTCCTTTTAGGTATTTATTTGAGTTTTTTCTTTTTACTTTAACCGCATACACACCTGGCATTGCAACGACATAATTTTTAATATCAATATTACATGTTGGAAAACCAATTTTTTTTCCCTGCTGTCTACCCTTTTGAACCACTCCACCGATTGTCCAATTTCGATTTAATAATTTGTTAGCCAATTTTAAATTGCCTCTTTCCAAAAGAGCCCTGATGAAAGTAGAAGATACTATCTTTTTATTTAAGACAAGAGGGTTTGGTTTTATTATTTTATAATTATAGTTTACTTCATTTTGTATTAATTTTTTAACATCTCCTTCTCTATTATTTCCAAACTTAAAATTATTACTTACAAATAAATATTTTACTTTGAGTTTTTTGAATAAAAATTCTTTGATAAAAAAGTCAGACTTAATTTTAGAAAATTTTTTATTAAATTCTTTAGTGATTATAAAATCAACACCATAACTTTCTAATATTTTATTTTTTTGATAAATATTAGAAATTTTAAAGTTTTTTATTTTTTTGTTAAAATACATTTTTGGCATAGGATCAAAAGTGACAACACCAATTTTCAATTTATATTTTTTTTTATAAATATTGGCTTGTCTTAAAAGTTTTTGATGACCTAGATGTACTCCGTCAAAATTTCCTATTAATATGATTGACCTTTTATGTTTTTTTAAAATGTTAAAATTCTTATAGAATTTCATTTTTACCATTTAAGTTCTGTTTGAGTAAAATTAACTATAGCTTCATATTTCTTTGATACTGCTTCAATTCCCTCATCCTCAATTTCTTTTTTATGTACGCCATTAGAAATAAGCAATGAATCAAAGTTTAAAAGATTAGCTCCTTTTATGTCAGTATTCAAATTATCGCCTATTGACAAAACTTTTTTATTCTTATTATTTATTGACTGATTGTAAACCTCAGGAAATGGTTTTCCAAAGTATACGACTTTACCTCCCATTTTTTCAAAAATTAATGCTACTGATCCAGCGCACAATTCTCTTTTATTGCCTCTATCAACGATCAAATCGGGGTTAGTGCATATCATCGTTTTTTTTATTTGATCCTTAAGCAAATCTTTATAATAATTTAAATCCATACTTTCATCATCGAACAAACCTGTGCATAATAAATATGAACTTTTTGAAATTTTTTCTTCTTTATTTTTTCTAAAATCTAAAAATAAATCAAAATCTCGAGGGGGTCCAATATGATAAAATTTTTCACTTGAATAGTTTTTATTTAGATAACTTAGGGCTGCCTCTCCTGAGGAATATACTTTTTCTCTAATTTGAATGTTCATTCCCATTTTTTCTAAAAATGATTTTACTGTTTTACTTGGTCTTGGAGCATTAGTTAAGAGAACATAGTCTTTATTAGATTTACTTATTTGCTCTAAAGTTTCGATTGCATTTTTGTGTAGAGCTATTCCATTATGAACCACTCCCCATAAATCAATATAAAAGATGTCATAATTAGCTACAATTGAACCTAATCCTTCTTTATCCAAATTCTTAGTCATTATTGGAGGTATAGCTCATAAAAACAACAATTTCTCGGGTTTTTTGCTTGATATATATTTTTTTACTAACCTTGAAAAAGTTTGCCTAATAGCTATATGAGTCGCATATTAAAAGGAGAATTTATGAAATTTAAACCGTTACACGACAGAGTTTTAATTGAAGTTTTAGACAGTAGTGAAAAAACTGCTGGAGGAATAATTATCCCNGATACAGCACAAGAAAAACCTCAAGAAGGTAAAGTTATTGCTGTAGGTGGTGGAGCAAAGACTGAAGATGGAAAACTAATTCCAATGGATGTAAAAGTTGGAGATAAAGTTCTTTTTGGCAAATGGTCAGGAACTGAAATCAAAATNGATGGTAAAGAATACAGCATAATGAAAGAATCTGACATTATGGGTATTTCAGGTAAATAATTTAATTTAAAGGAGAAAATAAAATGGCAAAAATTGTAAAA
>JGI20158J14315_10002228_pt1 | contig 13684 bp, 8 predicted proteins | sample COG_08_FD_14315 | JGI IMG/M metagenome (IMG submission 14315)
TATATATATTTAACTTGTAAAGTATCTGAAATATCCCAAGTGACATCTGACTGAATACCTTCATGCTCAAACATGACATGTTGGCAATTGTTGTTAGTGTAAGGAAAAGAAGAATTATTACAGTCTTCCATATTCACCCTCGCACCAAATTTACCAATAGTTCTATCTTGAGAACTTTGTCCGTAGAAAGCATTATAGTTTTGAATCACACTCGAATTTCTATCAACACCAGGAACTAGCGCCGCACCGTATCTGGTTTCACCTGTAGAAGGAAGTGTAAAAGCTGAAGCACCGGGATATGTTGATGCAACTCTTTTAAGACCGTAAACTGCTTGTCCTTCACTATGAGTTCCAGCATTTTCGCCCCAACCTTGACCAAGTAGAACAGGCGCAACCGTTGGTTGATCTAAAATTCTATCATTTGCTCTTATATTGAAAGTAACGTCATCATTTATCTTCCAAGTAAACGCCATAGTGATGTTCTCATCATCCGTTTCATTTAAGTCCTCTCCACCTAATCCGTCTTGTAATGAATCTGAACGTGCATTCATAGCTGTAAATCTATAAGCCAGAGAATCTGTAATAGGACCACTGGTCATTAGGTAGTTTTGTTGACGACCTTCTGAGCCTAATAAAATTCTTACTAAACCTTCAGACTCAAAACTGGGTTTATTTGTAATGTAATTAATTGCTCCACCTATTGCATTACGACCATAAAGAGTTCCTTGAGGTCCCCTTAAGACTTCGATTCTCTCTACATCAAAAAGATAATTTTCTCCTGCTGCAATTCCAAAGTCAGGTGAGAAAACACCATTGTAATAGGTTGCTACACCTGGATCGCCGCCTAAGGCTCTAAAGTTTCTTCCTACTCCTCTAATTCTTACATCATATTGATCTCGAGTTGTTGCAGGTAGTTGATCCATAAGATCATTAGCACCTTGTAATCCAAGATCTTCGATTAGTGATGCATCAAATGCTGAGATCGACATTGAAGTATCAGAGACAGTAGAAGTTCTCTTTTCTGCCGTGACAGTAATTTCTTCAATACCGCCTCTTGTGCTCTCTTCTTCAGCTGAAAATAGAGACAGAGGTAATAGTGAAATTGATAAAGTGATTAACGAATAGATAATCCTATGCATGGTATCCTCCCCATATGTGCAGTTTTTAACTGCGTTTTAAGTCCTTTTTAAACAAATGTCTGTTAAGACATGATTAATTTAGCATATTTTTTATTTTCTTTACAACAAAAAAAACAGGCCTTTCGGCCTGCTTCTTTCAATTGCTAAGATTAGAATTTATATCTTACATCTACTCCCATGGTTCTCGGGCTTAATGCACTAGCAGTCTTTCTAAAATTCTGAGATGCATCAGAAGTGGATAAAGCATAATACATGTCATCATCCATAAGATTATCGATATAAGCTCTGACGTTTACACTTCCATCTTCACTGTACCAAGAGGCACTTATATTTGTAATCTCACGAGAGTCGATTCTATCAAGCTCTCTTTGAACTCCCGAGGCAGAAAAGTCACCTGTATAAGAGTAAGTTGCGAATAACCAAATTGGTCCCCACGAGGAGTCCATTTCATAAGTTAAATTGATAACGAACTTTTCTTCAGGAATCCCTTTCAGAGGTCCACCTTTAAGATTAGCTGTATAGTCAGTTACAAATGCTGGATTATCGTCCTCACAAGATACATAACCTTGAGTACATGTTCCAAAAACTGCAACAGGATTTAAAGGATCATCAACAGTTAAGACAAAATAATCTTCTCCGTATTCTGTTTTGGTATAACTGTAATTACCTGCTATGTTAAGTCGATCATTTGCCTGATATTGCATTTCAATCTCAAAACCTTCGTTGGTAATACCATCGGCATTCGAAACAAAATTCGTACCCGCACCTCTTATAGGATCAAATTGCTCTAGCTCATCTTGATATCCGTCGTAGTCGTAATGATAAATAGAAGCAAAGATTTGCAATGTATCATCAAGATGAAGACCTTTATATCCTAGCTCAAATGCGCTTACTTGCTCTTCATCATAATCAACTAAAATTGAACCAGTCCCATCAGGAATACCATTAGCATCTCGAGAATCATCCCTTTGACCAGAAACACCAAGAGCAAATCCACCTGCTCTAAATCCAGTTGTATAAGATATATACCAAAGTTGATTTTCATTAGGCTCATAATCTAAATTCACCCTAACATTTGTATCATCCCAAGTATTCTGACCTGCGATACTACTTGTATATGAATAAGGAATACCTTGCCCTACTCTAAGTGGAGTTGCACAAGTTGTTGCCGTAATATCACATGTTGGTGTAATGGGTTGAGCAGGATCAATAGATCCTGGATAAACTGCAGCTGCAGGTAACAAACCTGCACCAGCGAGTGCCGTCAATTGAGCTAATGTGGCTGGATTATAATTCCAAGTCGCGTTACCCATTCCTACGTTAGTTTGAGCTTCTACTGTTGAATCAGGTCCTACTGGTATAAAAGGAGTTCCAGGAATTGCGAGATTAGCATAAGGAATCAATCCACCGAGTGCGCTGGCATACAGTTCAGCATACCCTCCCCTCATCTCCAAAGCTTCTTTTTCATCTTCAGCGTATCTTGCACCAAGCGTTAGAGAAAACTCTTCGTTAATTCTCCAAGTTCCTTGAGTAAAATAAGCCACTGCATCCGTTTGATTTTCATTTACATGATTATAGACAGATCCAAGGGGATCACCCTGCCACCTTCCAGTTATTGTAGTACCCAGAGGAGCTTGACCTACTTTCACGTGAGGTGCCAAAGCAGCATTGGGCCAGCCCAGTGCAGTCATGATGCTGACTTGCACAGGCAATAAAGGTGAAATAAGACCCAAAGGCACATCAAGACTTCCATAATTAGCCGCTTGAGTAATATTCAGAACATTATTACTTAACGTGTAATTTTGTTGTCTATTCTCATCCATCATAAATAAACCAGATGTGACTTCTATGTCATCTCCTATCATCCAATTCACATTGATTTCATGAGTGGTCATATGAACATCTTCTAAGACTGTGGTTCTATATTGAGAAAAATCTGAATTGATGTTATCGAGATCAATATTAAAGGTGTAGTTGAAGTCTACAGCACCATACATATAAGTGATTGTTGTTGTGTCATTCAAATCCCATACAAATTTACTCTGTATGCCTTCTTGTTCAAACATGACATGGTTGGCAGCACATCCTGGAGGTCCGTATGGAAAATCTCCACAATTATTGTCATCGTTCACATTTACATCAAATGTTCCGATAACATCAGGACCGCTAGATCCGTAAGCTGGATTTAATCTCCAAGGAAAACCTGATTGATCAACACCTGGTCTGAGAGGCGCTCCATAACCAGTAGCTCCAGTTATCGGATTAGTAAAGGACACCGCACCAGGAGTAGTAGCCGTAGCTTTTCTTAATCCGTATACAGCATCCTTCGTATTTCTGGTTCCTCTATTATCCGCATAACCTTCTGTTAGAAGGACATTATTGTTGATAATTCTGTCTGACATCCTATCGTTAGCTCTGACCTGGAAAGACATATCATCATTGATATTCCATAGAAGAGTAAAAGTCATGTTCTCATCATCTAATGAGTTAGTGTCTGGACCTGTTCCGATACTTTTTTGAACTCCGTCTCTTTCTACTGTAATTCCTGTAAATCTATAAGCCAAGTTGTCTGTAATTGGTGCAGAAGACATTAAGAAATATTGTTCTAGTCCGTAATCACCTAATACTGCTCTTACCTCACCCTCGGCTTCAAAAGCAGGTTTTTTAGTAATATAGTTAATTGCTCCACCGATAGAGTTTCTTCCATAAAGAGTACCTTGAGGGCCCCTAAGCACTTCAACTCTTTCAACGTCGTATAAGTAATTTTCAGATGCAGCAATACCAAAGTCAGGAGAATAGATTCCGTTATAATAAGTAGCAACACCAGGGTCACCACCCAATGCTCTAAAGTTTCTACCAACACCTCGAATTCTTACATCGTAAGCATCACGTGTGGTCGCTGGTAATTGATCCATAAGATCATCAGCGCCTTGCATACCTAAGTCTTCAAGCAAAGATGAATCAAAAGCAGTAATTGACATCGACGTGTCGGAAACAGTAGATGTTCTTTTTTCTGCAGTTACAGTAATTTCTTCAATTCCACCTCTGTTATTATCTTCATCAGCTGAAAATAAAGAAGTAGGAATGATTATTAGAATACTAAAAAGATAGAGTAAGGATTTATTCACATTTTTTCCCCAAATAAATAATTTCTCTTCTCCCAAAAGAAACTACTTAATCAACACATCGAAATCCTTTTCTGCTATCCATAATGCACAAATTACAAGAACTGTGCAAATTTATTTAGAAACTATTAAAGATTGATTAGTGAGGTTTTTTTTGAATTGTTTTAATTCTTCAAAGGTTCTGAATCTGCTTGATTGAATAGATAATAAGTAGACATGGATATCATAATCATATTAAGCACAGTTACACCATATAGCTTGAAGTTAACCCACGCATCAAGACTCGCATAATAAATAAAATATAAGTTAATAAACCCTATCAATATTGTAAAAAAACTGACGAAAAAGGTAACTCGTGTCCATGCAATGGTTGGAGCTGTCTTTAATTGAGGCCCAAGAGCACTCAGCAGCGTCTTAAGTAAAACAGGTCCTTTAAAAAAGTGAGTATAATCAAAATAGTTCCCATGAGCCAATGAACAATAGAAAATTTCCATTGTAAGAACAATGGGTCTTTTAGAAACAAAGTTAAGGATCCAAGAGGTATCAGCAGACACCATGAAAAAAATAACACCTTGCCTACTTTCTTTTCCACTATTTTTTCAAAAACAACTTGCAAGGTCACTAGCGCCATAATAGCACCGGTCAAATAGAAGAAATCGCCAGTGGAATAATAAACTCCTGCAAAAACTACAATTATGAGGATTGGATTGCTTAAAAGTTTATGAATAGATCTCATCATATTATTAATACCTAAAATGCTGTATTTCTTCACCGCGTTTACTGATCTCCGTCATAGAGCTTATGCCGATCTCTAGGTGCTGTTCTGCCCATTCTTTAGTGACCTCTTCATCAGATTCTTCTGTTTTAACTCCATCGGGTGTTACAGGAACATCNGAGACTAATAAAAGCGCACCTCTTGAAATCTCGTTGTAATGGCCGACTACAAAGATAGTAGCTGTCTCCATATCAATACCGATACAAGTTGTAGCCTTTAAATGCTCAAGAAAGGGTTTGTCGTGTTCCCATACTCTTCTGTTAGTAGTGTGAATAACTCCGGTCCTATAATCGAAGCCTTTTTCAATAATTTTTTCTGAAACAAACTTATGTAACTTAAAAGACGGAAGAGCTGGAACTTCAGAAGGAAAGTAACTATCGCTTGTCCCCTCACCTCTAATAGCTGCTATTGGCAAAATGAAGTGTCCAATTTCACTAGAGTCCTTTAAGCCTCCACATTTACCCAGAAATAAGACACCTTTAGGTTGATAAGCAGATAACAGATCCATGATGGTTGCTGCATTAGGAGAGCCGATTCCGAAATTAATAATTGTTAGACCATCCGAATTTGTTGCCGCTTGCATAGGTTTCTTTTCGCCATAGATATCAACATTAAATCGATCAGCAAAATTTTCTACATAATTTGAGAAGTTGGTTAATAAGACATTCTCTCCGAATTGCTCCAAAGGCATACCTGTATATCTAGGTAACCAGTCTTTTGCTATTTCTAGTTTATCTAACATATAACCATTTTAATCTACTTCACTCATTAAAGGCAGAAGGTTGTTATAGATAAATTGTGCTATCAATGGTTGTGCTGAGACATTAGGATGAATTCCATCATCCAACATGAGATCTTGATTAAGCGCTATATCATTGAGCATAAAAGGAATTAAGGGAATACTGTTTTCTTCTGCTACATCTTGATAGATAGACTCGAAAGAAGATTGATAACGCTTTCCATAATTTGGCAGTATCCTGATTTGCATCAGAAAGACTTTTACCCCTCTTTTGATCGAAAGATTGATCATTTGTTCAATATTATTTTTTATTTTGGCAGGAGGATAGCCCCTTAAAGCATCATTTCCTCCAAGTTCTATGAGAATGTAAGACGGCATCGAATTATCTAAAACTCTTTCTAATCTTGACAGCCCTCCTCCGGTTGTTTCACCAGACAGACTCTTATTGATAATTTCTAAATTTATTTTTTCTTCAGTTAGAATTTTTTGGAGCTCTTCTGACCATTGTTTATCTTTATCCATAGCGTAACCTGCACTTATGCTGTCTCCATAGATAAGTAAATTTACTTGGCCTTTATCAGCAAGTAAAAGACCGCTTTTAATTAGAAGCAAAAATATATAAAAATAACGATGAAACATTTTGGTTTAATAGAGTTTAAATATTATAAATTAAGAATATATTTTGATTAAAAATTAAGAGGTGTTATAGTAAGGTAATACACCTAAATCGTAAAGATTTCTTTTATTTTCTATAAATTTATTAACTAAATCAGTCTATATCTTAATATGATCCTAACTACAAAAAATTTGAGGAAAGAAGTACCCTCTGGCGAAAGTAATTTAGTCATACTGGATGATATTACTTTTAACCTCGAAGAAGGAAAATCATTAGCAATAACTGGACCTTCAGGTTCAGGAAAATCCACCCTACTAGGACTCCTAGCTGGTCTTGATACAGCTACTAGCGGGGAGATTGTATTAGATGGTATTGATCTACACTTATTGAATGAAGAAGAAAGGGCTATTTTAAGAAAAGATAAAGTAGGATTTGTTTTCCAATCTTTTGAATTATTACCGAGTTTAACTGCACTTGAAAATGTTATGTTACCCTCAGAACTGAAATCTGAAGACAACCCTAGAAAAAAAGGTGAGTATTTTTTGGAAAGAGTAGGACTTTCAGATAGGCAAAAACATTATCCAAACCAGCTATCAGGAGGAGAGCAACAAAGAGTTGCCATCGCTAGAGCTTTTGCTTGCTCTGCAAAAATATTATTTGCAGATGAGCCCACGGGAAATTTAGATCCAAAAAATGGTAAATTAATTTCTGATCTACTGTTTGAGGTTAATTCAGAAACAGATAATGCTCTAGTGATAGTAACTCACGACCAAGATTTAGCCTCTCAGTGTGATAAAAAAATAGAACTTAAACTCGGCAAAATCATCGACTAATGCTCGCCACTCTCTCCTTTAAACTCTTTATGAGAGAAATCCGTTCGGGTTACCTGACTTCGATGCTGCTCTCATTAGTTCTTGCGGTGACTATTGTTTCAGGGATTTCTCTCTTTACAGATAGATTGGAGAAAGTTCTGAGTTCAGAAACCCAAGAATTTCTAGGCGGTGATTTAAAATTTGAATCCAATGACACTTCTATAAAGGCCGTGCTTGAGACTTTAAATTTAAAAGACTCTAAATCCTCTGAAATGGCTATATTAGCCTCTGTCATATTTTCAGAAGAAGAAATGCAATTAAGCTCCATAAAGGCTGTAGACAATGCATATCCTCTTGTTGGAGAGCTTGAGCTCAAAAANAGTTCTGGTACTTATAAAACAACAGAAAGCCCCACCCCCGGAAATATATGGATGGATGAAAGACTTAAAAACCTTCTCTCGCTTGAGTATGGAGATAAAATTTATTTAGGTGATGCTACCTTTATATTTGAAGCAACTATCATTTATGAACCTGATAGAGGTTCAACTAACTTTGCTTTTGCGCCAAAAACAATAATGAACATAGAGGATATTGATAAAACTAATCTTATCCAACCAGGTAGCCGTGTTGAATACAACTATCTCTTCACTGGATCTGATGAGGAAATCAGTCGAATAAGAAATATTTTAGAAGAAAATAGAAATCAGGGAGATGACATAGAATCTCTAGACGAAGATGACAGCTCTCTAGGTAAAACAATTGATCGTTCAGAAAACTTCTTTTTATTAGGTGGTTTAATAGCGGTTTTACTGTCCGCCTGCACTATTGGAATTTCTTCACAGAGATTTGCGCGAAGGCATGTCAGTTATGTAGCAATTCTTAAGACATTGGGTATGAATCTTTTTCAAATTAGAGGTTTATATTTATTACTTTTTCTCTATACGACTTTGCTAACATTGGTTCTAGGATTAACTTTTGGATGGTTTCTACAGTCTAATTTTATTAGCTTAATGGATTCTTATTTTCCCACGGAATTACCTGCACCTAGCCTCTATCCTCTGTATGTGACGTGTGTGACTGTTTTAATTTGCCAATTTGGATTTATTTATCCGCACATATCCAAGCTATTAGATATTTCCCCAATGCGCGTGCTTAAAAACGATATTAGCTTTAATCAAAATATCTTACCTATTTTCTTCATGGGATTATTGGCCTTTTTATTGCTTTTATACATTTACACGAATCAAATAACTCTTTCTCTAATTATCTTCAGTGGGGTAATAATTTTTTCATTTATTGGTATAGGTTGCATCTACTTATTATTGGGTAAAAGTAAGTTAGGTCTTGGCGCGCAAGATCCCATTAGCCTTGCGTTATCTGAATTAAGAAGAAGAAGATTAAGTAATTCTTTTCAAATTTTCGCGTTCACTGTAGCCATTGGCTTGAGTCTTATTACATTCTCGGCGAGTAAAAATTTGTTAGGAAGTTGGCAAGACTCTATACCTGAAAATTCTCCAAACAACTTTGCCATCAATATAACCAAAGAAGATAAAGAATCCATGAAGATATTTCTAGCTGGTAATGATATAGAAGTTGATCTTTTCTATCCTGTAGCGAATGCCCAGATTGTTAGAATAAAAGATAAAGATGACATTATTGATAGAAATTTTAATATCACTTGGGTGGAAGATCTTCCAGGACAAAACGAAATAGTAGATGGAGATTGGTTTCAAGAAGGAGTGGAAAATGGAATATCTATTTCTGATGAAATCGCTGAACGATATAATTTATATATGAATGATGAGATCATTCTGCAAATGGAAGATGGTTCGATAGAGACTTATATCCAAAGTATTAGAGCAGTTAATTGGGAGAGTTTTTCTCCTAATTTTTTTGTTATTGGACACCCTTCCCTTTTTAAAGAGAAGTCCTCAACCCACATAACTTCTTTCTTCATTCCAGAAGCTAAACAAAAGGTGGCTGCAGAATTAATGCGAGAATTTAGGACTGTTTCTGTATTTTCAGTTGAAGAATTGATCAAACAAGTTAGAGATATAGTGAATCAGGTCACGAAGGCTTTAAATTCAATACTCTTATTAACATGCCTAAGTGCATTGTTTTTAGCTTTCTCTGCCTTACAAGATGGATTCGATCAGAGAAGACATCAGGCTGCAATACTTAGAACGCTAGGTGCAACAGGAAGGTTTATTAGAACTTCGTCGTTAATAGAATTCTCGATACTAGGGTTAGTTTCTGGACTGCTTGGTTCTGCCATAGCTCAAACCGGAGTTTACTTTATAGAAGCTAGAGTATTCGAGACCATACCTGGCTTTTATCCTGAGATCTGGTTCATGGGACCAATCATTGGAATATTGATCGTATCGGGACTATGCCTGTATCTCGTTAATGGCTTAATGAAGCAATCTCCAAAAGATCTATTAAAGTTACAGACATAAAAAAACCTGCGTTAAGCAGGTCTTTTTATAAGCCTNNNAGCTTAGTAAGCGCCGAACTTCTTGGTAAACGAAATACCGCCCATTCTAGGTAACGTAGGAACAACAGATCTTAAGAAGCCCTGTGTCTCGTCATCTGTAGACATGTTTCTTACGCCAATTTTATCCATAATGTTATTAACAAAGAACATAACTTCTAAGTCACCCTCATCATTATTCCAAGTTGCTTTTATGTCTATACGACTAAATGCAGGTGAAACATCATATGGAAGTGCAGCATCTGACCAGATTATTGAATCAGTCCAAGAAGCACCTATCAAGTAATCAATTGTTCCGCCATTAACCTCTTGGGTATAGTTAGAATAAACTGACATTTTATTCTCAGGTATCCTTTCCATCTTAACTCCATTGATCGGTCTTTCTCTTTCTTTAATGGTGTAAAGAGATCCAGGAGCATTAGGATTATTAACTTCGATAACACCTTGGTTACCAAATGCATCAACTATCTCTTCCGAATATCTAGCATCTGTATAGCTGTAATTACCACCAATAATCCAGTTTGGTTCAGGCATATAGATCACTTCTAATTCAAAACCTTTTGTCTCTGCTTCTGGATACCCAATAACTGATGTACTGGTTCCACCCAAGAAACTTTGAGACTCAAATTGGCCATGAATATCTTCATAAACATATTGATAAGTTGAAGCATTTATTTGAAGTGTATTATCCATATATGAACCTTTGTGACCCAGTTCATAAGAGGTAACATTTTCTGAATCGTAACTAGGGAAAGCTGAGAAATAACCTAAGTTAAATCCACCTGCTCTATGTCCCGTAGTAACAGATAGATACCAAAGTGCGTTATCTGTTGGAGAATAGTCAAGATTGAATCTATAGTTAGACTCTTCAAATTCTCTTTCCATTGATCTATAAAAAGAACGAGAATAAGGAATCCCTTTAAATCTTATGACACCTTCTCCGGTAGGAGTACCATCAGCATTTAATGCGCCAGTAGCTACGTTATAAGCCAACAGATTAGCTGAAGTTAATTCAACTTCATTGTATTGAACGAGGTTTTCATTCGCTACCTTTTCATCTTCACTATACGAACCACCTAAAGTAATTGCCCAAGTGTCATTGATTTGGTATTCAGTTTGGAAATATACAGCTAAAGCGTCTGTTTTATTTTCTGTCTGCCAAATAAATGTTGACCCTGGAGAAGGATTTGGTCCTTCTGTAAGCACTGCATTTTCTCCATCCCAAGGACCGGAAATAATACACACTTGCGTCAGCGAAGGATCTGCAAAATCAGGAACCGGAGCCGCATTTAATAAACTTGCAATACCACAACCAACGTCCCTAGCAGTATAAGCGTCAGCGGTTGTTGTGTACGCTGGTACTGTTGGATTAGTACCGCCGTATACACCGACAGCAGTTAACATTTGAACTTGCCTCGTGGCACCAGGCGCTGCTGCGGCAACTGTAGCACCGTAATCAGCAGGTTGAGAATAACGAGGATCTCCATTTGGATTAAAGAAATCTAAATCTTGATCAATCTCTTCATGATATTCAAAAAGACCACCTACGAAACTCCAATCATCTGATATATCCCAAAATACTTGTACTTCATTTTGAAAATTTTCATTCTCTTGCATAGCATGGAATTGTTCATCAAATTTAGGATTACCCGTTCTATCATCATCTGTAATTCTTGTATAAAGGTAGTCCGTATAAGACCCGATATATTTAATAGTTAGATTATCTTGTACATCCCAAGTGTAGTTAATTGTTCCTGCTTGATGGTCAAAATACTCATCATTAAAGCCATTAGTTGAAGTAACTAGATCATCACCAGTCATAGAAGGGATACTCTTACCATCTCCTAACATAGTCTGGGATAAGATATTAGCATCATATCCGTATGCAAAATTTGGACTAACTCCAGTTCCAGCAAATAATGCAGGGTCTACGCCAGGTACTAAGAACTGGCCATGTCTTGTTAGACCTTTATGATTAAAAGTAAATGTCTCATAACCGGGAGTCGCACAATTTGCCACTGTTCTATCAGTCAAACTCGAACATGGTGTATTTGGATCGACAGGCCTATAACCATGAACCATCAGATCATTTCTTCTCACATTACCGCCATATTCACTTGTGGTTAAAAGACCCGCTCCTTGAGCCGAACTGATTATTCTTCCGTAACTTCTTTCATTACCTCTAATATCAAAAGTATGGTTATCATTTTCCCATCTTAAAGCTAAGGTGTAATTTTCATCTTCATAACTATCAAGATCAGGTCCCATTCCTAAATCTTTGATCACTCCATCACGACTTCTATTAACCACCACTAATCTTGCACTAAGGTTATCGGTTATGCCTCCGTTAATGAAGCCATAGCCTTCAGCTAGACCATAATTTCCTGTAATGGTTCTAACTTCGGCAGCAAAATCTTGAGACGGTTTTGTGTTGATGAAATTTACTGCACCACCAATACTATTTCTTCCGTATAGAGTACCTTGAGGTCCTCTTAAGACTTCAATTCTTTCTACGTCATAGAGACCGTTATCAGTTGAAGCAATACCGAAATCTACTGAGTATGCTCCATCAACATAAGTTCCTACGCCAGGATCTCCACCCAAAGCTCTAAACATCCTTCCTATACCCCTAATAGAAATATCATATGGTTGAATAGTTGTAGCAGGAATATAATTCTGAAGATCTTCCTGATTCCTAAGATTTAATGCTTCAATCAGAGTCGAATCAAAAGCAGTTATAGATAAAGCAGTATCTTGAATAGATGATGCTTGCCTCTCAGCTGTGACGATTACCTCTTCGATTCCTCCTTTGTTTTCATCAGCTGAAAACGCAAAGAATGCAGTTAAAGTAAAAGATATAAAAAAGATTAACTTTTTCATGAAACCTCCCCAAAGTTTCTATCAGAATGCTCGTCCTAAGTTATCTGAACAAATTTCTAATCAAAAAAGTCCTTTTTTTCGTATTACAGGTAATAAAGTACCTGTATTTATCGAATCTTACAAGAAAAATTTAGAAGTTAAAATAAGCCATAACAAAGGCAAATAGATTATTGATAGCGTGCAAGATGATCGGCAGACTTAAAGACTGATAAGCCATCCTAAGATAGCCGAGGAATAACCCAAACACAAAAAGAACCAAGAGAATCTTAAATTCGTATTGAAAATGAATAACTGTCCATAGCAAACTACTTAACGTGATCGCTCCCCAAGGACCTAGCCTTGTATTCTGTAATTGAGAAAACAAGAAGCCTCTAAAGATAAATTCCTCTGCTATTGGAGCAATAATCACAACAGATATTAAGCCTAATATGAGAGGCTCAGAAAGCATAAATTCTATAAAACCTTCAGGCATTTCAATCCCTAATACCCACATATATAGTTCTTCAAGGGCAATAAATAGAGCTAAAAATAAGGTGCCAAAAAGTACATCCTTTTTCTTAATATCTAAGGAACCAAGATCGCTAAAAGGAATATTTCTTTTCTGCATTCTCCAGAGAACAAAAAGAATGATAAAAGTCATTGAGAGGATAGTTGTTAAATTATCGGCAATAGGATGCATATTTATATCACCCATATAAGTCATATTCACAGTAATTGGATTCTGATACACCCAATCCCCTAAAAGGCCTATGGAGAGTGCAAAAGGAATAGGGGCTATATTAAAAGTCAGGAATATAAAGAGTATTGCCCACCATCCACTGAAATTTTTTGTCTCATTTTCATTGATCATGAAGGCAAGTTACAGGAAATCAGAAAAAGTTTAAAGGTGACTTCCCAATAAGCTCTTAAAGTTTTCTGAGTAAAATTTAGATTTTTTATCTTCATTAATACCTATCATAGTTTTTTCAAATCTAGATATCGGATCATCAGTGCCTTCATGATGAGGGTAATCAGAAGCGAACATTAACAAGTCCTCTGCTCCGTTATTTAACAACCAACCAATGTCTTCTCCAGCAAAGGGGGTCAATTTAATATGTTTCATCACAT
>JGI20158J14315_10002233_pt1 | contig 13668 bp, 17 predicted proteins | sample COG_08_FD_14315 | JGI IMG/M metagenome (IMG submission 14315)
CCTTGGATGATTGACTTTGGACTTGCCAAAAAGATTACCAAGCAAGTGACCAAAAAGCACGGCGCACATCCTAACATTGCTGTGTCTCTGTGGGGGCTTGTGCGTGGGTTTAATCGCTACAAGGTAGGGTGTACTATTATGCAAGAATGCCAGACTTCAGAAGACCCAGAAGAATACATTGAAAGAGGCAAAAGTATCTTGAAAACGATGAGACGCGCACAACGTAAACGTAAACGAAAATAGTTATAGTGTATATAAATGATGTTTTTCTCTTTCAACATGTTTGAAGACACGTGTCATGTGTCGGAAAATGGTTCGGCGAATGGGCACGTGCATCACCGTATCATGCTTAGCAGTGGTCCCTCGCGTGATTTTGAGCGCACAGTAGACGCGCACGGCGTTACGCACGAAAAACACGCAGACTCGTATCGCCTTTTGTCCGTGCCCGAGGGGTTTGCCGTGGCGGGTCAAGATGTGTATGGCACGACTGCAAAGTCCATTGTGGTCGCTGACGGCCATGGTCCGAACGGCACCGACATGGCATTACGCGCGTGCGCCATTGCCGGCGCTGTCGACGAATACGACATGGGCTGCATTGTCCACCCAGAGGAAGTCGAAACCAACATCCGAGACATTGTCAAGTCGTTTTTAGTCGATGCGCCGGACACGCGGTCTGGGGCAACCTATGTACAAATGTTGTTTCACCAATGGCATCACAAAAGATGGGTCATCACCATCAACGTAGGCGATTCGGAAGCCCTCCTAGTCGATGCCAAGTCTGTTACACAGTGCTCCATGCCACACAACTGGGACGACCGAGCTGTGTACAAAAGATATATGGACACGTGTCAGTCAACGCCCCAGCCCGTATGTTATAACCGGTGGAACGCTGGGAAGCATACCATGACGGGTCCGAACGGTACACAGCAGCCTATCATGGTATTCGATGCGCGCGGTGCACCATTGTGGGAAAATGCACGTTTTGTATCTGAAAAGTTGACACGCCGGGGGTTCCCTTTCGGCACCCAATCTATACGAATGCCCACGCACAGTTACGAAAATTGGGGTTCGTGTGTGTGTGTGAACGACCGGGCGTTGGGTCAGCTCGTCGTTTCCTATGGGGACCAACGCGAACGCCAAAAAACGGGCGCTTCCTACGACATGATTCATGTTTACATCCACGAACTATTGCCGACGGAAGACGTCACTGCAATTGTGCAGAGCGACGGTGTGTCGAATAGAAAAACGTTACAACAATGCGGGCTCCACTCTGGATACGCTTCAGAACGTTATTTGTCCACCGTTTCGGACGTGCGTGACGACATGTCCGTCGTCCAGTGTCGTTGGTGTCCTAAAAGGACGACTCCATGTCCAGCGCAGTGAGATGTCGGCTGCAAACGGGACATGCTTCGGCAGCTTTTAGAGAGGCCGCCATGCCATGGCCAACGTCCACAATAATAGCATTTCGCGACACACGGGTTACCGCTACGTTGAAATGACACCATACAGCGGCTACGCCAATGCCGACAAGACCTGATATTATCGGGGTCCACCGTACCACGTGGGGAAAACGGTGTTCACATCGTAAAAGCCACAAGGCGACGGACTGTAACAGTATTTGTGTGGATTTGATGAGGAAACGTTGTTTTTGTTCCCGGCTCGCGATAGACTTGTTTCGAATGTCGGGTCTTCGGTAGTAGGTGGTCAATAGAGCAAGCATGGTCACAAGACAGGCATCCCACGTGAGTACGAACCGCGTTGCACATGCGATGCCTAGAACGTGAACAGGTTTTCGGTACAATAGAGCGGACGCGACCACCACCAGTCCCACATACCCGACAGTCGGTTGCCAACGTGTCAACGACCAACCGAACAAACACGCGTGTACCATACTATCTGGGTGGAGTTTGAACCACGTTTCCGTAGAAAAGCCGAACACGGGGGCATGCTCCGCAAGTATAAAGTGTAGAGACGCGACTACCGACAATACCAAGCTCCAATACACGTCGACTGACAGCGTTAAATGTTGCAGGCTTAACACCGAGGACGCCGCGAGCACGAATGTGAATACGGAAGCACATTGACACCACACGCCGTGTTTCAGGTACATGTATGAGATATAAGCGACCGTTATATATTCCGTTTGGGATATAAAATCCATCCAATGGCGAGAAGTGTGACGGTGACGATGTCTTCGTATTCGAACACATCTTTTTGCAGTATAATATCTGAGCACAGCGTCGCAACGGGGTGCAGACATTCAAATATGGCGACTGCGTCAATGGTCATCCGCGAAGTGGCCGACGAAATGACCCAATTTTTGCAGGTCGTTCCAATGCCCGCAAACGTCAACACCAAGAGCCACTTGTCGGGCTTGGCCAGGAAATCTGCCGACATATTTTCTGGCGCCCATATAATCATGACAAAAAACAGAGTCAGGATGGCGCCGCCGACACCGTGTTTCATATAGTACAGTGTATTTTCACGTGGCAACATCACAAACCACTTGGACAGGGACAAGACTTGAACGGTTGCGGCAAATAACGCCGCCCAAATTTGCCACAGTTCCAAGTCTTTGTGGTACCACGGTGACCACACCCACACGGACAATGTCCCCAACATGGCGAAATTCAAACCCACTAGACGATACCCCTCCAACACAGCGCCGGTTTGGAGTACAACCAGTAGCGGAATAAACGGTTGGAAGGACACAGCAATGCGATATCCCGTCAGCATGACACAGACAGTATAGGAAATCGCGGGTAGTGTCCATCCGTACAGTGAAAAGGTAAACCACCACCACAACGACCGTGTAGTCTTTGTTTTTTTGGAGGGTATAATCCACATGAATAGGTAGACGATGACCATCCGCAGCCAGTGCATGTGAAAAATGGACGTGTCGGGGTCATTCACAATCATCCAGTGGAGTACGTTATCCCACGCTGCATGCCCGACTGTGGCAACGAGCAGGGGCAACAGCATTTGTAAAACGTTCTGAATTTATATAGTATATAACACGGGTTTGTCCATCCAAATGTCATGGCCGACCAAAGCACCGGTCACTTGGCATGAACAGGTGCGCACCGTTTCATCGGTAGTGTCTGCCCTTTGCTTGCTTACGCTGACCGTTGCCATTATATCCGCAGGCGTGTACACAGTCAATGTCGTGTCCACGTTCGAACAACATCCAAACAACTTAAACTCCATGATGCAAAACGGCAAAGAGGCTATAGAATCCGCCAACCATTTTCTCAAATCCAGTCAAATGGACCCTCTTCTGCGGGATTTACACGACTTGATAGGCGTGATGTCGAATCTCGCGGGAGCTATTGACGAATTGCAGGTGCAAAAGGTACTCAACGAGGCTGAAATATGGCGAAATATGTCCAATCACGCCATGGTAAAATTAGCAAAGACAGTACTAGAATTATAAAAAAAAAATTATTGTACTTTAGAGACATAACCGATGTATTCCGCGACGCCGCATGCGTTCTCACCACGCTCTAGGTAAAAGTATCCATCGTCGCCCCATTCAGAAGACCACGAATTGCGCACAATCCAATACTCTGGCGTGTACCCGACAATGGTGACGGCGTGGTCCAACTCTTGACCGCACGCAATGGCGGGAAACACACCGTCTTCGTAGGACATGAGTAATTCCGTAGTGCCCACGTCGATGGCCACAGAGACAGGACCGTGCGTGTTCAAAATATATGGTAGCCTCGACTCTGCGTTTTCATCTTTTTCGTGGGTCAGTGTGTCGTACCGAAGGACCTTGACGACGGAGCCATCGCATGTCTGGTTGCACGCCGCGTTCTTGGCAGTGTACGGCATATCTTTTTCCAATGCGACCGGTGAATGTTTGGCGTACTCGAATATATTTTCGGGCCAGCCGCCGTCGCATCCGTACGAAGGGCCATTCGTCGAACTTGAACAGTCCATGATTTTTTGCTCGGAGATGGACACGCCGGCGTGGTACTCCAATACGGACACGCCCGAAAAGGTGTAACACGAGCCGCATTGCCCTTGGTCTTTCACGGGCTGCATTTTATCACGCAAGTCCAGCGACTCCGGCAGCTTGTAGGATGTCAGAAGTTTATGACGATACGTAGAATCCGTGTGCCTACCCGCCTTGGCGATGAACGCGTTTTTGACAAAAGACCGGTCCGATATGGCGTTCAGGCCGTAGGTGACGTCGGACGTGGTGTGAGCCGCGTGTTTGACTCTTTGCATGACGGTATCCATGCGCGTTTCAAACTCTTCGGGAGCGTACTCTCGGTTGTATTTACGCATGTATTGACACATCGCATGGTCCGCAGAATGTCGCTTCTGACAGTCCAAGTGACTGAACGCTGCAGCAGAAGCGGCGAACAAGAGTATGGAAAAGAACATGTTTGCTAACATTCGTACTTACTTATATACACTGTGTTCGTATTCCCACACGTCCAAAAACAAGTTCCAGACGAGGTCTCCAAGACCCCTCCTCGAAACGTGCATGGTCCATTTCTCTCCGTGCCAATTCAAGTTGGCCTCGTTCACGGGTATTTCTTGCCCCATAAACAAATCATAGACCAAAAACACCGTTTTCAATAGGTGCATTGCGTTTACCACAAACGACAGTTTTTCGGTCCAGGCCGCTGTACACTTGGCTTTGCCGTGGGCAATGTTGAGGTACATGCTGGATTGCGCCTCTGTACCCGGTGGACTTGAATAGCGTTCGAAATACGTATCTGTGGTTACGCCACATCTTTTAAACATTTCAAACACAACAACGTTCCGCAAGTCGTTGAGACGCACATTATCAAGTACTGGTTCTTCCAGCCGTGTACATTTTGAGAGCACCGCGGCCGCTCTCTCGCGGTTACTACCCGCCAACGTCCCAGCCAGTTCTACAGCCATACGCGCGAGTTTTTTCATGTATTGTTTTGCGGGTTCGAGTTCGTGATGGAAATCACGCTCAATAACTTGACTGAAAAAATGACACAGTATGTTTGTAGAGTCTGTCTCTTGCAATTCGCGATTGCTAGAGATAAGCTTTTGAACCTGTTCCACCCACACCTTATGCTCTTGCTCACCTTTCATCCACAAACGTCACAGGCGACTTATATGTCCGTTCGGTACATTTGGTTGGATTTAATTTGAACTATAAAAGCGTGCACGTATACATAAATGTTACGACTGATATTATCGTTCTTGTTCATAGGTGTCACGTGTGGACTCTGTTCTGTTTCGCACGACGAGCTGTGGAGCTGTGTTCTAAAAGATAGGTGCGTGAACGTCTATCAATTACACGCGCTGTCCATGGGCCACGGTAAAAAATACCTGCAGAGACCGTTCATTCTGGCTATGGAGGGTCCCAAGTACAGAAGACTGTTTGCTGACTGTGACGCCGACAACAACGGGTGCATAGAACAGAGCGATATCAAAGTAGCTGGTACGTCGTGTCAACGCTCGTGCATGTGGCGTAAAACGATGAAATCTATGATGTGTCATTAACACTACGGCGGCACACCGGACAAGTGTCCTTTTCCATTAACCAAGGTCGTATGCAACGAGGATGAAATGCATGCATGCATGGTAATGCCACCCCTTCGTTCTGGCAAATGCTGTCAAAACATATAGGACAATCTTGTTGTGTGGCGGCGCCGACGGGTCTCGCATATGATAAACTAGCACAATGTTGGACCCGCATGGGCATCGCGGGCTCCGACAAACGGTGCGTTTGAAAGGCTAGTATCGCAGTGGAGAGCACATGACGTGTCACTGAACTCTCCACTATTTGAACGTCCCGACTGCGGTGATGAATCACAACTTTGATAGGTCTTCCATGTCGAACCATAAACGGAGACATGACAGTCACGATAGAATACGGCGGGGAGTGAATTACGACATGCTGTTTCAATACCCCGTGCAATTGCAAAATGTCTTGACTCGAATTAATATTAAAACTACATTCAGAGGTCATTTAAAAAAAATACTGGACATTTATACGATTTTATTGTAAATCTACGGTTCGTCCGTTCTGAACGAATCTAAAAGCTGCTGTATTTTTGGACGTATCTTTGGCATGTTTGGGAATTCCTGTGCAACTACAATGCCGCAAACGAAAGAGATGAACACGAAAAACATTTATCCACGAATAGCCTACCCTAAATAGTGTTCGTCATACGGCTTCATCTGCTTCATCTGCTGTAGGCACAGACAGTGGCATTGTGCCCGTGAACAGCGGCTGTTCCTCCTCTTCCTTTTGCGCAGTAGTAACAGCAGGTACCCGTCGCGGGACCCAATAACTTCTCACGTAATCTCCTACACTCGGTAACGGTACCGATTGTCCGGCCCACACACCGAGCACAAAACCAACGAGAAACTCAAACATGTGATAAACGCCACACACAAGGAAATAGTGCCGACGTGTTTGAAAAGAGGATTCACACCAAAAGAGGATTCACACCATAAAAGAACTGATGGAATGCGCGACCACGCGCCACCGCACGCCCTTCGGCATGACCTTGCGTAACCAGTCCACGCCGTGTTTATTGAATTCTTTCTTAAGTTGTGCGCACGTAAATATGTTCACCTCCGAAAGTGCGCGCGAGCTTTTCGGTCCTATGCCCCTCAACTTGGTTACTGGGACACTGTTATTTTCTTTGTTCGACCTCCGAAATGTGAGATTCATCGCCTTGTGAGTTATCATGGCGGCGGCGGGCAAAAGCAACGGCGACACCATCTTTATGGGTTTCTCTGACGTCGGAGATACCACCGTCGTCTCTTTTCCATGGACAAAACTGCACAGTTCGGAAAGGGCCGTTGCATCGTCGATGGCAACGTGTGCGTTGTAGCCACGGTTAAACAACGCGCGATACAGTAGAGGTTGTGAATACGACTTGTGTCCAGGAATAAGCTTTCGGAATTCACGCAACGTGTCGATTTCATTGACCGTGTAGTCAATGCCGCACCGTAGGCCACAACCTTTCAGGATTTTAAAGTCGAATGAGCGTCCATTGTGTGCGTACCACGTCGGCTGCTCATACGTAAAATCGAGAAGACCTCGCAGTGCCTCGGTTTCCGTCACAAACTTGGGACCGGTTTCGGGCTCGTTATACCAACGGACAAAATCCTTGGCGCGATTGGTTGTCGTACGGTTCAACCACACTTGTGGGGGTTCGTTTTTCAAAAACATGTTGGCAGTCACCGACCTACGCTGCACCAAGACCTTGGACCAAAAATTAATCGTCGCGTCGGGTCGTTGGTACATATCGCGCAGCAACGCGAACAAATCGAGCACATTGTCCAGACGCGCATCTCGGGGCAATGGATTGACTAAACAACCCCATTTACGGGTCACGTCGGTCACATGCACAGCACCGACTTCAATAATGCGCGTTTCAAATCTTTTTTGACCTTTTGGACGGACAGCATCCGGAACACGCGAGGCAATAGTCGTTTCCAAATCTACACAATATCCGGTTCTAAACATTATAAAATAAAGATGTGCATTTAAATAGTATTTTATGTTCATTCTAATCAGAAGATTCGACTTCTTCAGAGCTTGGTTCCTCGGGCGTGGTCTCCGCGTCCTTAGGCGTTATCGGTACAATTTTACGCGTTTGTTTCCACGCCACTAGGCCCATTATTCCGGCCAGAAAGGTCACTGTTAAACCCGCGTATAAAATGTTGTTCTGTGAAACCATGTACGTTGTGGTTAAGACTAATATTTATACCCACTATTTGCAAGTCGCGCCGAAGAATATCATAGCGAAACATATCAACGGCAGAAGCATGAACATCAGGATGAGCAATTTGAACGGCAACCATGTCATTCTTTTACAACAGCGAAAGTGGCACGAATTGTGTGTCTTTTGGTTTACCATGACCACGTTCTCACGGTATGTCACAAACATATTGTCATAAATATCGCCCGCAACGCCAGGTAGATAGCTAAAGTACGCGCGTTGGAATTCATTGTCCATTTCCATAAGAAATTCCATGGCAATCGTATTGAAAAACGCGTTCATGAAATCTGGGTCCGCAAATATACACCACAGGTTTGTCAGATATACCAACAGATTGAATCCAAACTCTTGAAACGTGTCGAGCATCACAATGTAACTCGTTGACGGGATCATTTTCTTGCGGTGCGTACGGTCTACTATATTGTCCCAGAGGAAGAACGACTTGATAAAGTAAAACAGCGCAATAGAGGCCATCAACATCTTACCTTCCCATTTCGCCTTGTTTGGACACAGACCGTCTTCATGAGAGCGCACTTGGTACGCAAGAATAGAAATGTACATCAACCACTGCGTGACGAACACAAGGATGGGTAGGCCCAGAGCAAGGCTAAATATATGTGAGCAGTACACAGTGTTGCGTCGTTTAAGGGCGTCACTGTGTCGACCCGACGTTACGTGATAAGCAAACAGACTGAACATGCCAAACTTGGGGTCGGACAACACGAGTTCAGTCTTCTCTTCAAGAGAAATTTCAACCATAGGGTCTTCATGATTGTTCGGCGTCACACAATCCGGCAGTACTTTACGCTCTTGGTTAGGTCCCGTGAACGTATCGCCCGTAATGGCATTCCTTACATGTGCTTTTAAAAATTGAGCGGTAGACATGAATATTGTCATTATTCGTTGTATGCTAAATACGCTGTACGGTTACTTTTTACGCGCGCGTTTATGCTTTTGCTCTGCGAGCTGTGCTTGCGCACTCGATTCCTCGAAATGTTGCACGTCGTTGCCCATCGCAGTCCAACCGGGACACGTCTGTCGTGCGAAAAACTCCACACGTGGGATGTCGCCCATGAGCTGCGTTATCATCTCGCGCACCACTTCCGGCTTACGCGAGTGTTCCCGTCGCGGCGTCATCACTACCGGCGTCGAAGAAGCGTCCAACAGCGTCAAAAAATTCACCCGGATATCACGCGAGTCCTCGTGAACGACAGAAGACATAGACGAGGCCTTGCGGTCCGGTTCGTCCGGCAACAGGCGCTTGTACGACGCAATTTTACCTTTGACTGCGACCAAACACAGTTCCGCGTTAGACCTAGTGTAGTAACCCACGCCAAACGCTGGTCGTGACCCATCCTTCGTAGTTTTTATCCACGTGACGAAACACGTCTTGTACTTAAATCCCCACGCCTTGATAAGTTCGAGCGCTTCGCCGAGCAACGGCATCGTCGCCCACATAAAAAGAGCGGCATCTTCCTTACAAATGCGCTCAACAGCAGGACCCAGTGCGCACAACGACTTTAAAGACATAGACGGGTATAGGAGGGTACCGTCTTTGCGTTTCAGAGCTCCGTTCTTCACTGTCTGCTGATATTTCCAAGGAGGGTCCGCATAGATAATATTTTGAGAGTGTTCAGCAAGGTCGGACAACTGATCTACAATACATGACATGGTCTACCACCAAAATTTATAGAACAATTAAACGCACACTTAAGTGTTACTTAATCTTATTATAACTTTACTCCCACCGACTAATCACCACCATGTTACGCTTGAAGCGCGTGTTAAATCCCCACGTAAGACGAGGATGAAGGCCATTGCGTTCTTCGAGCGGCTTGAACAGATGTGAGAAATCTTTCAGGTCACCCAGGTACGCGTACGGGTCCACATGCAATAATTTAAAAGAGACGTTTAATTATTTGTTAATCGTATGCACAACAACCACCATTCAAGCCATAATCGGAAGCGACACAAGTAGCAGCACATCTGGCCAGGGCGTGTTTGTTACTCAGTCCAGTAGGACAAGCCACGTCGGTTTTAGTACTACACAACGCTGCGGCAGTTGCGGTGGTAACGTCAACAAGATTACTGTTACTGGCGTTTGAATACAAATCGTTGTCATTGACTTGGATCGCACCAAAGCGCTCGTACGGATCGAACGTTCCATCAACAGCTCTTTCCAAGTGTTCAAATTTGATACCTAACGTGTTACAGAGGAGCAATACCATTTTTTCCAATCTGTATGGATCGGGTTTGGCCGTATTCGCCACGATTGCACTGGTTTGGCTGGTCGTAACACCTGTTTTGGCAGTGTTTGCAGTGATTTCCGAGGCTTGAGCGGCAGAAATAGTGGTAGTATTTCCCTCTAAAGCAGTACCTGGTGTAGTACCCAAAGTCATGCTCACTTTGTCAGTGTTTGCAGTGATTGCCGAGGCTTGAGCGGCAGAAATAGTGGTAGTATTTCCCTCTAAAGAAGTACCTGGTGTAGTACCCAAAGTCATGCTCACTTTGCCAGTGTTTGCAGTGATTGCCGAGGCTTGAGCGGCAGAAATAGTGGTAGTATCTCCCTCTAAAGAAGTACCTGGTGTAGTACCGAAAACATGTGTTGCAGCTTGCAACTGATTGCCAGATACAGACAATCCCGCTCCTGCCAAAGATGCCAAAGCATTACTTCCAAAAATATCGTCATTGTTTTCAAACTCTAACCCGCCAACGGTTGCAATGCCATCCACATGCATCTTACCAGTAACATATTCCGAACCGTGAACAGTGAACTTGGTATTCGCGGCGGCAGAATTGGTTTTCAAATTTTTGGTAGATAATCTTCTATGTTGTGTTTTCTCGAATAGGTGTACCGAGCCGTCATCGTGTGTAACAATATCGTGACTTTTGAAAAAGGCATCGGTGTGACTTAAAGTAGATAATAATAATAATAAAGCGGAAAGTTTCATTTTTGATGATTACAAATAGATACTTTATATACCACCAAAATTTTGTTTTGTCAAACACCCAACTTCACATTTATGAACTATTTATAGAGACATTGTCTTACGAAAATGCAACGAAAACCTCGGTTCAAAAAACAAACGGATACAGGCATTTATTTCCTTTGGGGTTTAGTAATAATCAGTTTAGTCTTTAATATCTTTCTGCTTGGTGTGTTTATGAATTCTGAGGGAGTTGCGGGCAAAGACGGGAAGGACGGAGTCAATGGAATTGACGGAAAAGACGGGATTGCTTCTCTTGACGACTTCAATATCACTTCATTACACGTAATTACATTACACGCGCACAATGTCCAAATAATGGACTCGTTGGAAACCTTTGGTACTGTGGATATGTACGGGTCTGGTAATGGCGAATCAAGCTATTCACGAAGATTATTGTCAAATATCAAGGATCATTGCAGTACTTGCGAAAAAAAATTCTCTGATCCAAATACATGTGTAAAAAGTTGTAGTTCTCACATTAAATTAGAAAAAAACGGTTTCGGTGAAGTATTTCACGAATGTTGTCAGAATAAATAAATTTTTTTTATTTTTTTGATTTTTGCTTTACATATGCCCCCTGGAAATGATGACTAAAAAATTTTCCGGGATTGTTGGGGTCATAAGCCGCTTTTTTCGCAGAGGGAAACTCGTAAATAGCCTGACCGGCGTTTAGAACCTGGTTAAGAAGGTCAGTCTTATTCACGCGGTCGTTGTATTTTTCCACCTCGCCTTTGTACGGTTCGCCGTTTATCTTGAGTTTCATGGGCGGAACAGCGGAGACCGGAGTGAAAAGCCCGCGCAAAAAATTCTCTTTTCCCCACGGGATTTTGTGCAAGTTTTTGCCACAATCGCCCATGACCCATTGGAACATTTGGTGGTGAACTGCTGAGTAATCGCACGGATTACCTTTGGTGAACACGTGCCACGCCATAATACCGAGAAGTGCGTTATTGGGCTCAGGCGGGACCATGGCAGCCATATCAACATTTTCGGAATCGGATTCCGGTCCTTCTGGAATGGTCACTGGGTTCGCACAAGGGCTCGGAAAGCTCGAAACAGCGACGGAGGACATATTTGCTAGTACGTTGATATATGTGACCGTACGGATTTAATTTAATTTAAATTAAATCATGGTGTCAACACATCTCGCACAGTCCCGTACGGATTTAATTTAATTTAAATTAAATCATGGTGTCAACACATCTCGCGCAGTCCCGTACGGATTTAATTTAAATTAAATTAAATCATGGTGTCAACACATCTCGCGCAGTCCCGTACGGATTTAAATTTAATTTAAATTAAATCTTGGTGTCCACACATCATGCTATGTTATTACAAATGTATGTTCGAACGTACTTTATGCTACAGTATGTTCGATTAACACCAATACTTGATTTTTACATTTTAAATTTTGTATATGCCGGGTTCTCTTGTCCTTTTATCTTTCTTTTTTTGGAAACTATCCCACGAGTTTGTGTCCGAGTTCGCCAGTATAGTAAAGAGATTCCATGAAATTTGGACGCTTTCTCGTTCTGGTTGAACGGCGCTGGGGAGGGGGGAGGGAATACTTTTTCATATTCCTATGCGGCTGAGTTACACTCACAGGGGACTGTAGCTGAGGTAAGCTGACAGGGGACTGTAGCTGGGGGAGGGGAAGGGAATACTTTTTCATATTCCTATGCAGCTGAGGTACACTCACAGGGGACTGCAGCTGAGGTACACTCACTGGAGACATGTTCGACAGTAAAGCTTCAACGTCAATCCCATCCCAGACAAGATCCCACTGTTCATCCCATCCTTCGAAAGTGAAACTCTCATCGTTGAAAGACATTTAAAAGAGCGTGTAACACTTGTGACAACAAAAAGGTTCAGACAACAAAAAATGTATAAAAGGAGGATGGTCGAAAATGTTAGTATCTCTGCTGCATCCCAATGGGGCGCGACGTCGTTTTCAAAAAGAATGCATCGCAACGAAATACGCTGTGTCCCTTCTATACTGAATAAAAGCGCGGGTTAGATACCGGACACCGAGAATAGCCGACTTCGGCACTTTTTATAGGCGTTCGGTCTATTTCTGGGAAGAAATCGGACAGTGAGAGTCCATGCGCTGAAGCCCGTGGACGCTCCAAGAGAGTATTGGGAATATAACAATATAACTAAAGACCAGTTTCCCGCGCGCTTTATTCTCCCCAATAAAGCGCGCGGGAAAGACGTGGGGGCTTTCTACAAAGCTGTACATCATACCAACAGCGCGTGTTCACGCGGCGACGACGCGTCGCCGCGTGAACACGGAACAACGTGCAGCTGTATCTTGTTTGCCGAGATCATACTTACCTGAAAAGGGTTATCTCTCAACACAGCCAGCACTCACACAGCCAGCAACGAGTGACAGGCTATGGTAGATTAGCCTACTACCATAGCCTGTGTCATATGGGTATCAACGTCCGCCGCACAGAACAGAGTTCCGCCGCGGTTCGCCGAATTTAACATTGCCAAATTGAAATTGCAATAGGGTGTCAAATTACAGGATTAATCACCGGGCCTGACATCTGAAAACAGAGAAGATGCGACCGGTTTTTATAGAAGGGTGTCAAATATAGTACTCTATTTCGTGAGTTGTCAGGTAGAATGGCGACCAACTGGTCTACAATACATGACATGGTCTACCATCAAATTTAAAGAATCAATTCAACTTACACTTAAGTGATACTTAATCCACGATTATACTTAATAACCGACGTAATCCACACTTCCTCGAACGGGCCAGCAATTGTAGGATTTGCACGCCCAGTAGATGACGAGGTTTGACCCAATCAAGTCCAGGCCAGCAATAATGAGCCCGGCGAGAGCGACCGAGAACACGTTGAGCATCTCGAACATAATGTTGTTATCAACGTTGAGCGCCAAGTTCAGGTCCTCGATGCCACCGAGATTGCCGATGAGGC
>JGI20158J14315_10002235_pt1 | contig 13665 bp, 29 predicted proteins | sample COG_08_FD_14315 | JGI IMG/M metagenome (IMG submission 14315)
TAAAAAAGATAAAAGATGTCATTCGGGTCAATATATAGTGTAAGTTGGTTTGGTAACGTGAATGAAGCGAATGGATGGGGTATAATTTATCCGTTTGATGCAGATGGTTCATACTTGACAGTAGATACGACATTATTTAGTGCAGATAGCACAACTTTAACAGCAGACGCAACAGTATATTAAAATAAAATAAAATGGCAAAACAAGGAATAGGAATAGGTACTTCGGCAAATGATGGGACAGGTGACCCGTTAAGAACCGCTATGGACAAAACAAATGACAACTTCAATGAAGTATATGCTTTATTTGGAGACGGCTCAACACTAGCTATTAGTGGAGACGCAACTGTGTCTGCAGGAGCTTTGACAATAGCTGCAGGAGCAGTAGAAAATAGTATGCTAGCTGATGATGCCGTTGGAGCTGATGAATTAGCAGCAGACGCAGTAGTAACAGCTTCTGTAGTAGATTCAAACATTACAACAGCTAAAATAGCAGATGATAATGTAACATTTGCTAAATTAGAAAACAGATATACTGCTAAAGTTGATATAACTACTTATTCAGGTGCAGTTAGTGTTGATTGGTCAGCAGGAACTACATTTAAAATGGGTTCTTCATTGACTGGAGCAATAGAGTTTGATTTTACAAACTTTAAACAAGGACAAGTAATTACTTTCTATAATTTAACAGGAAGTCAAACAATTACTTTTGATAGTGATGCAGCAACAAGTGAAACATTTAACAAAGTAGCTGAAGTTGATTATGATGGTAGCACAACAAATATGATACAAGTTGAATGTATTGATGATTCAGCTAATGCTATTTTTAACTATATAGTAGCAACATACACATCAGATACAACACCAAGTTAATAGATAAACAATAAAAGATATGTACGCAATAGATATAAACGGAGAAATAAAAAAATACAACAGATTACCTAAATCTTGGGGTAATATTATTGGAGGATTTGATATTCTTTCAAATGAAGAAGTTAAAAAGTATGGTTTTTATGATATTGAAATACCTACTGATTATAATGAAAGAACACATAGTTTAAGTGATATATATTTTGATGAAACAAATGATGTTTTTAAAAGAGATTTAATTAATTTAACTTGGACTAAAACATTAAATGAATTGAAATCTGACAAAATCAACAATTTTAAAAATCAAGTAAAAGGACATCTAAATCAAACTGATTGGTATGTTATTAGAAATGTTGAAAGAGGTATAGATATACCACAAAACATAAAAGATGAAAGAAGTTCTTTGTTAAGTCAAATTCAAAATATTGAATCAGAAATAAATGCACTTGCAACAAAGAAACAAGTTGTTTTATATCAATTTCCAATAATATAATTAAATGAGTGTAAATAAAAGACTTATACCGGGTGCAAAAAGTCAATTAGTTCCAAGTGAGCATTTTGCAATGATAGAATATACTGGAAACAATACCGGTGGTAGGTCTATTACTGTTGGCTTTCAGCCTGATGTTGTTTTAATAAAAAATTATAGTAGTTTCCCTGATTGGGTAGTAAAATTTAGTAAAGATTTTCCAGGCACAGAGTATCAACCTTGGGATGCTGCAGTAGTTGCTAATGATACAGACAATAACCGTATAAGGTCATTAGATTCAAATGGATTTACACTTGGAAATGAAAGCGAAGTCAACGGTTCTAGTGCTTACAGCTATGTCGCTTATTGTTGGAAGATAGGTGGAAATTCTTCAAATCCTGATAAAAATCTTGATGCAGGAATGGCTCAAAGGTCGTACAATGGAAATGGTACTTACGGAAGGTATCTTTCTCACGGACTTGGAACTAATGATGTAACTTTTTGTATTTTAAGAACAGGACCAACTGGTGGAACCTTTAATGTTAAAGCTGGTAAACACAGAAGACAATCTCCAATATATTACAATAGATGGGGGGGGCTTGATAATTTAAGTGATAGCCACGCTTTTTGGGCTGATACATCTCCTAATACTTCAAATTTTAGATTAGGTAATAGTCCACATATTAATGAAAGTGGTGGTAATTTTCTTTTTTGGGGTATGAGCAGTATAGCGGGGTTTTCAAAGTTTGACAAATATACAGGAACTGGTTCTGTAGGAAATTCAGTAAATTTAGGATTTCAACCTGGTTTATTGTGGATTAGGAGAGCAGATACAAGTACTAATTATCACATTAACATTCACGATACTATTAGACACTCTCCTACTAATAATGATACAATATTGAAATTAACCGATAATGGACAAGAGTCTCAAGCAGGTACATATAGAATTGATATGACTTCAACAGGGTTTACAATAGAAAACTCACACGCTTGGTTTAATGCAAGTGGTGCAACATATTATTATTGGGCTTGGGTCGACCCGTACATATAAAATAAAATAAAATGAATGGATTTGAACCAACAGTATTAGGAATAGTTACTTACGTAATAACAATATCACAAGTAAACGAAGCACTACAATCACTTCTAATAATAGCAACGTTGGTTTATACAGTAATTAAGATTATACAACTTTTAAACGATAAGAAATGGTAAGAATATTTGAGTGGTTAGCGTATCAATTTAGAACATTTAACAATTGGTTTAAGACCAGTTGGAATAACATTATTAAGAAACTATTATTTAAAACAGGACTATAATTAAACATAGTATGTTAAAAGGTTTATTAAGAATATTAGGATTAGGTAAGAAAGATAATATTAGTGGTTTAGGGTTAGAAATTAGAGAGCTTTTAAAAGGAAAAGAAATAGACCCACAAAAGCTAATTGAACTACAAGGAGAAATTAATAAAATAGAAGCTCAACATAGAACGATATTTGTTGCTGGTTGGAGACCTTTTATTGGTTGGGTTTGTGGAGTTGCTTTAGCCTATAACTTTGTATTAAGAGATTTATTAATATGGTTTATAGGACCTGAACAAGTACCTCCAGCTTTACAGATGGAACATTTAATGACAGTATTAATTGGTATGTTAGGGTTAGGTGGTATGCGTACCTTTGAAAAGTTTAATAACAAATCTAATTAACTATGTGCAGTTGCGACATTTGTATTTGTAAGTAATGCCTAAAAAAGCTAAAGTATTAATTTATATTCCTCCTAAAAAGAAGAAGAGACCAGGAGTACATTCTAAAAATGCTTCTAAAAGTCAAACAGGCTACAAAAAGAAATATATAGGACAAGGTAAAAAAAGATAGATTAAAAGAAAAGAAAGAAAAAGGACAAAAAGAAAGAAAAGAAAAAGCCCCTATAGAAAAAAGAAACTATAATGTTATCTGACCCAACAATATTCCTATTGAAGTTTAGTAATTTTTATCGTAGATTTACAGCTACGTTTTGCAAATGTAAAAATATTTTATAACTTTACAATATGGAATTTAAACATTTTACTTTTGATGAATTTGATTCTCCTGATTATCCAGGTAGTGGAGAAAAATTTATGGACAGAGAGTTTCTTGAATGTTTAGACGAAGCAAGAGATATTGCAGGCATACAATTTAAAATAAATTCAGGTTACAGAACACCTCAACATAATAGGAAGGTTGGAGGAGGTACTGCAAGCTCACACTTAATTGGTAGAGCTGCAGACATTCACTGTACACACACCAATAAAAGACTTAAAATAATAGAGGCTTTGTCTATGGTAGGATTTCAAAGATTTGGTATATCTAAAACTTTTATTCACGTAGATAATGATGACCAAAAACCTAACGCTATCTGGCTATACTAGTGTTTTATTAATTGTTTTTTTGTTTCTTAAGGAGGGTTTTTATTAACCCTCTTTTTTTTTATTAATATTTTTTGTTTATATTTACACTATAGTTAAACAATTATGAATATAACAAATAAACTTTTATTAATACAGACGGAGCTTAAGGCTCCAAAGAACCAAAGAAATAGCTTTGGAAACTACAACTATAGAAGTGCAGAAGATATACTAGAGGCTGTTAAGCCTATATCTAAAAAGCACAAAGTTGTTTTTAAGATAAGCGATGAGCTTAAAGAGATAGCTGGAAAGGCTTATATAGAGTCAACAGCTAAAATGATTGATTGTACAGATCCTACTATGCAAATAGAATCAACTGCACAAGCAATTATAGACTTCAATGCAAAAGGTATGCAAGATCCACAAAGAACAGGAGCTGCATCTTCTTATGCTAAAAAGTATGCTATCGGTAATTTATTATTAATTGATGATACTAAAGATGCTGATGCAATGAATACTCACGGTGAAAAACAATCCGTAGTTGATCAAAAACCACTTTTACAAAAAGACAGTGTAGCTTTTATTAAAGCAGCTAAATTTATAAAAGATGGTGGGAAGATGACAGATATTGAAAAAAAATATCGTCTAACTAAACAAATAGAAAAAGCCTTAACGGCATAAATACAAATAATATGGCAGCAATTGGAACAATTGGAATCAAAGATAGTAAGGGTAAATATAAAAACTTTACTATTGGATTAAATGACGATACTAACCAGTATGGACAAAATATAGCAATTTGGGAAGAGCAATCTAAAGAAGAAAGAGAAGCAAAGAAACCTAGAGTGTATATGGGAAACGGTAGAGTCGTATGGACTAATGGCGAGTGTAAAGTAGCAGAAAAGCAAACAGAGCAAGTTGGCTCTGACAGTGCTACAGATGACTTACCATTCTAAGTTACAGGGAGCTTCGGCTCCCTTTTTTATTTTATAATGGGTACGCTAATGACACAAGAGAAATTAAAACAACACTTAAGATTTGAAAAGATCTTAAAAGATAGTTACGTTGATGCTAAGGAAGACATAAAAGAACCACCTGTAGCAATATCAAAAGGACAATTAAGAGACGGAGAACATATACCAATAGGAACATATGGTAACTTTAGTTTTATATCAGCAGGACCAAAGAGTAAGAAGACATTTTTAGTCTCTTTACTTGCTGCATCTTATTTAGGTTCACACGATGTATTTGTAGGCGATTTAAAAGGCTTTAAAGGAGATAAGAAGGTATTACATTACGACACAGAACAAAGCCGTTACCACGCACAGAAAACGTTTAAGAGAGTACATAGGATGGCTAAAGATGCAAGTGATTATCAAACATATGCACTTAGACAATTCAGCCCTGAAGATAGATTAGATTTTATAGATTGGCATTTAGCTGAAACAAAAAACATAGGTCTTGTAATTATTGACGGAGTAGCTGACCTACTAAACGACATTAATGATCTTGAGAAATCTAATAAAGTAATACATTATTTAATGAAGTGGACACAAGATTATAATATACATATTATTACAGTTATACATTCTAACTTCTACAACTCTAAAGCAACAGGACATTTAGGTTCGTTTCTAGAAAAGAAGACAGAAACACAAATTACTGTATCTCCTACAGATGATAATCCTAATGTAGTTGTTGTTGATTGTAAAAGAAGTAGAGGTTACTCATTTGAAGCTTTTTCATTTGAAGTAAAAAAAGGCTTACCTCAAGTATGTAAAATGCCTGATGAAATTAATCAATTTATACATTCGTGAAAGTATTAGAGTTGTTTGCTGGTAGTTGTACTTTTAGCTCTGAAGCAAAAAAATTTGGTTACGAAACATTTACATCTGACCATAAAAACTTTTATGGTGTAGATTATGTAACTGACATATTAGAGTTTGATGTATCTAAAGTACCTTTTCAGCCTGATTTAATATGGGCAAGTCCACCTTGTACTTCATATAGTATTGCAGCTATATCTCATCATAGACCACATAATAAACCATTGTCTGAATTTGCAATTAAAAGTGATTTGATAGTAAACAAGACAATAAAAATCATAAATACATTAAAACCAAAATACTGGTATATAGAAAACCCAAGAGGTATGCTTCGTAAACAAACATTTATGAGGGGGTTGCCAATGATAACTATTTGGTATTGTCAATATGGAGACAATAGAGCAAAACCTACAGACATATGGTCTAACAATATTAAATCTTTATTAAACCCTAATGGATGGGAACCAAGAAAAGAATGTTTTAACGGTAATAAAAATTGTCATCATCAACCTGCACCAAGAGGTAGTCAAACTGGAACTCAAGGATTAAAAGGTAATTTTGAAAGAAGTAAGTTGCCCATACAATTATGTAAAGAAATATTATTACAAAGTGAAATTAAAATTTGAATTAAACATAAGACCACTTGCTCATCAATCTTTTAAGATTGGTAGAGGTGGTATAAAGTATAAACCTAAAAAGGTAAAAGATTATCAGGCTTATTTACAAAGATTAGTCACTGAACAATTACCTAAAGATTTTTACATAATTACAGCAGGATCAGAAATTAAAGTTAATTATATACAATACATCTATGCTTATCCTAAAAGTTTCTCAAAGAAGAGAAGAATTAAAACATTTAAGACAACAAAGCCTGATTTACAGGACAATCTTAACAAGGCTTTCTTTGATGCTTTAGAGGGTCTTGTATATGAACAGGATCAAAACATTGTGGAGATAAACGCAATGAGTAAGTTTTATGGAGAAACTGATAAGGTAAGGGTAGAATTTGAATTTTAAATTATGAATATACAAGTTGAATTTATTAAAGGGTTTGTGATTGGTGTAGATTATGTAGAAGATATAGAAATACCTGAATATGAAACTACAGCAGATTTGTTAAGAGTTTGTGTAGGATTTATATTTATACATTTCTTTTTTATAAGATGATGAAACTTTTATCTAAATATCATAAGTTGTGGATTTCTATGGGTGTTTCTATGGGTATTCCATCTCATCTAGTTGAAGACTTTGTTCAGGAGATGTATCTACGTTTAAATAAATATGTCAAAGAGCCAAAAAAGATTATGTATAATGAAACAGATATAAATAAGTTTTATGTATATATAACAATAAAAAACTTATATAATGATTATTTAAAAGAAAGAAACAGACATCATATGGTTAGGCTTGATGATATTGATGTTACCTTTGAAATAGTTGAACCAACACCAGAAGCTCAAAGAAAGGCAGAAGTTGAAAAGCAAAGAGCTGAAGAAAGATTAATAGATTTAATACAGGATGAGGTTGGAAGTTGGGATAGTTGGTACGATCAAAAATTATTTAAAGTATATTACGAAACTGATATTAGTATGCGAAAGCTGTCAAAGGATACTAATATAAGTGTTACATCTATATTCAATAGTTGTAAGAACTACAAACAAATCCTTAACACAAAACTAGCTGAAGATTTCCAGGACTACATTAATGGAGATTTTCACTTAATTAAAAAAGATAAAGATGAATAAAATACCTCCAAAACCTAACGACAAAAGAACAAAAAACTATAAACAATGGGTTGCTAAATATGAAAAGCAATCTAGTGGAGTTGGTGATACTGTAGAAAAGATTACCAAAGCTACAGGAATTAAAGCTGCAGTCGATGGAGTGTTTGATGCACTCGGAAAAGATTGTGGTTGTGATAAACGAAAAGAGACATTAAATAAAATGTTTCCATACAATAAACCTAACTGTTTAACACAAGAAGAACATTCATTTCTTACTGACTTTTATGATGCAAACAAAACTAAAGTTACTGCACAAGAACAACAAGAAATTTTAGCTATATATAATAGAGTGTTTAATTATAATGACAAACCAACAAACTGTGGAAGTTGTTTTGCTGGTAAGCTGCAGAAACTAAAATCTTTGTTTGATGAATATAATGATTGAACAAGATTTATTTAACTATCTCAAGACAAGAGTTTATCCTGATTTAGTTATGAGTACAAATCCTATTAGCAGATGGGATTGTTATAGTCCTATTCAACAGCATAGGATAGAACTTAAATGTAGAAAGACACATTATGACGAACTGATAGTTGAGAAAAGTAAATTTGCAGCATTACTCGATAAAGCAATAGATAACTTTGATGTTCCTATGTATATTAATTCAACACCAAAGGGTGTTTATAGATGGAACTTATTCTTTCAAAACCCTCATTGGTTTAAAAAGTATTTACCTAAAACAACAGATTTTTCTAACACAAATAAAATAACCAAAGAGATAGCAATGCTGCCTGTCTTTGGTGCAGAAGTATTATGAGTAAAGATGAGTGGTATATTCCTGTTTATCAAAGAAGGTCTGATCCAGAACCTATTAAGTTTCCTAACTATAGAATTAATAAATATGGGCAGATTAGATCTTTAAGAAAAAACAAGATGTTAAAACCTGTACGTCCAAATAAGTCTGGATATTACGAGGTCGGATTAACAAACGATTTTGCTACAAAAGACTTATATTCAAATCACATAAGTTGTTCGATTCATAAACTGGTTGCTCATACTTTTATCCTAAATAAAAATTTCAATAAATACAGTCAAGTAAATCATATAGACGGGAACTGTCTTAATAATTTTGTAGATAATTTAGAGTGGGTTACGCCAAGTGAAAACGTAAAAAAAAGATGGGACATTAACAACAAGAATAAAAAAGATTACCCACCAGAACATTACACAAAGATTAAAAACCAACTAAATATATTTGACATTATAGATGAGTAAAGATAAACACCAACAAAGAAAAAGTATGCCTGTTTATTCAGGTGTATTAAAGTATTTTCCTAACGCACTTAAGTATGTAAGTAAAGTTAGTTTAGCAGGAAACAATCAACATCATCCTGACAAACCACTTCATTGGGATAAGAGTAAGAGTAAAGATCATTTAGACGCACTAACAAGACATCTAATAGATGCTGACAAGGTAGATGATGATGGACTACTTCACTTAGGAAAAGTAGCTTGGAGAGCTTTAGCTGCACTTGAAGATAAATTAGAAAATAGTAAATAAACTTGTTTGTTAACTAAATGTTTATTATATTAGCGTTATGAAAACAAAACAGTGCAAAAAATGTAATAGAGTTCTTGACATTAATTTATTTCCTGTCAGAAAAGATTCTGCTGATGGATATAGAAATGAATGTAAAGAATGTAAAAAGAAATATATGAGTAGTTTTTATAACGAAAATAGAGAAGAACAGATTAAGAAAAGATCAGATTATAAAGCCAAAAGAAGATTGTCTGACCACAAATGGAGATTCTGGAAGAATTTTGAGGACAGAGTTGGTGAGTTTAAAAGGAAAAGAGGTTATGTCGTTAACTTAACTACACGAGATATGATTGGTATATCAAGAGAAGATTTTTATAAATACATAGAAGCTCAGTTTACTGACAAAATGAGTTGGAGTAATTATGGTATTTATTGGTGTACAGATCATAATATATCTTTGTTTTATTCTGAAAATGAAGAACAGTTTGTAAAACTAAATTATTTCACAAACATAAAACCACTAACAATAAATGAAAATAATAAAAAAGGAATAAAAATATATGATTAGATTATTAGACGGTAAGGAATGGGAGAAGAAAGAGTTATTAGACAGAATGGATGACGATAGTTTTTACTATGGTTATCTTGGTGAAGCAGCTTTATCTTCAAGTAGTATAAAAAGTTTATATGAATCTCCTGTTAAATATAAAAGCTATTTAGCTAAAGATAATAGCAATGTACCTGCATTAAGAGAAGGTAGATTATTTCACACTTTAGTATTAGAATACGAAAAGATACCAGAGAGATATATCTTTGTAGATGCTAGCACAAGAAACACTAATAAGTATAAAGATGCTAAAGCAGATAATCCAAATATGGAGATAATGCTAAAGAAAGAACTTAGTTACTTTCAATATCTTGTAAAGTGTTTAGAGTCTAATTATGAAGCAAGTGAATTACTTCGTGGTGGAGCAGCAGAGCTTGCAGGTATAGGAGAGATAAATGATTTTCCTTTTAGAGGTAAAGCAGATTATTTAACAACAGATAGAATCGTAGATGTAAAGACTACAAATGATATAGGATCTTGGGTATATACAGCGAGACATAAATGGCATTATGACGTACAGGCTTATATTTATATGGAACTCTTTAATGTACAAAAGTTTACATTTTTAGTTATAGATAAGGGGACTGGTGAGATTGGGATATATGAATGTAGTGACGAAGCATTAGAGAGAGGTAAGAAGAAGGTTGAGGTCGCTTGTAATAACTACAGAAAGTACTTTTACGATAAGACTGAAAATGTTAATGAATACGTTAGAAGAGGATACATATAAAAAAAAGATTGAAAAGAGTTATTACCTAACGCTTAGAGATTTGTTGATGGGTGTAACATATGAAGAGTTAATTGAAGATATGTATGAGTTTGAATATAAAGAAATGTACGAACTCTGTGCAGGAATTAAGCAAGCTCTATTATATGCAGAAAGAAAAACATATAGTGAAATAAAAATTGAATTAGAAGAAAATGGACAAAAAATCGAATATTAGTATATCGCAAATAAAAGTTGAAGTAGCAAAAGAACTTGGACTTTCGTTAAACAGAAACACAAGAAAGAGAGAGTATGTATATGCAAGAGCTATCTACTTTAAATTATGTAGAGAGTTTTCACACGCTACATTATCATCAATAGGTAAGTCTGTTAATAGAGATCACGCATCAGTTTTACACGGACTGTTTGTGTTTGATGTAATTGCTTTACATAAGGATACGATATTAGGATCATACACAAAGATTAGAAATGAGTTGTTAATGCAGAATGAAGATGATTTAAAAAAATATAATGAAGAGAACTATTATAAAATTAAATATAACAAACTCATTGAAGAATATCAAGAACTGCAAAAAAAGTATGATTTAATAAATGAAACGCAAGAGGTCTAAAGAACAGATAGATGCACATAATAAGAAGTGGGGTTTACCTCCTTATGGAGGTTTGTATAACCAAGCAGCAGCAAGGTGGTGTTTAGAAAGAGGTTACAAAATATATCCTGAACCATTGCCAGGTTGCGTAGGAAGATGCGTTAAGTTTAATCTTGTTGTTGAATTTAAAGGAGTGGCAAAGAAAGGTAATAAAGTTTATACTGACAAGGAATGGTCAGATGCAATTTGGAATATATATAAGTTCTTATACGATAAAAATGGGAAGGAAACCTAAACAATATAAATATGTCAAAGATAGTGATGGACGAAGAAACAATGGACGAAAACCAGGCGTTAGAAACGTGCCTGTTGTACGACCCACATCTTCTGCTGCTCTTAACGATGCCAAACGAAAACGGGTCGGAATCTACGCACTTAACGCAATGGCTAAAGTATTCGGCAGCGAAGAAGAAGCTTGGGAATCATTAGCAGAGCAAGCTAAACAATCGTTTCCTCATCTTAAATTACTATTTGAATACAAGTATGGTAAGCCACTTGATAAACCTGAAGAGAAACAACAGAAGGTTAACATCAATATTAAGAATCTATTTACTGGATCACAAGAAGAAGATAAAACTATAGAACTTGATAGTGATGAAGAAACCAGTACTTAATAGTAAATATAATTCATTAGGTAACGACTCAAGATACTTTGTTATAACAGGAGGTAGAGGAAGTGGTAAATCATTCGCTATAACCACCTTTTTAGCCTTTCTAACGTTCGAACAGGGTCATAAGATACTATTCACTAGGTACACTATGATAAGTGCCGCTAATTCAATTATTCCAGAGTTCCTAGAAAAGTTAGAACTCTATGGTATTATGGAACATTTTCGTATTACTAAAGATGAGATCTTAAACATAAGTACTGGTAGCTCAATACTGTTTAAAGGTATCCGTACATCAGCAGGGAATCAAACGGCTGCACTAAAGTCGATTAGTGGGATAACTACTTGGGTACTTGATGAAGCAGAAGAATTAATTAAGGAAGAAGACTTTGATAAGATAGATCAGTCAGTAAGAAGTAAGTCTAAACCTAATAGGGTTATGATGATACTAAACCCAACAACAAAAGAGCATTGGATATATCAAAGATTCTTTGCAGGTAAAGGAGTTAATCCTGGCACTAATGATTTTGTAGATAATGTAACTTATATACATACTACATTTAAAGATAACATAGAAAACTTATCTGATTCATTTTTGTTACAATTAGAAGACATTAGACGCAGAAGACCAGATAGATATAATCACCAGATACTTGGTGGATGGATGGATAAAGCAGAAGGAGTTATCTTTAGCAATTGGACGGTAGGGATGTTTAATGATGGAGTAGAAACCATCTATGGTCAAGACTTTGGTTTCTCTGTTGACCCTACTGTTTTAATTAAAGTAGGTGTACATAAAGAAAGTAAAAAGATATGGGTTAAGACAATGTATGCAAAGCCTGGTATGTCAACACAGCAGATAGGAGAAAACAATAGGAGATATGCAGGAGAAGATTTAATTATATGCGACTCGGCAGAACCTAGACTTATATCAGAGCTACAAGAATATTGTAATCTAAAACCAACTATTAAACGCAGTGGGTCTATACTAACAGGGATAGCTCTTATCCAGGACTTTGATTTGATTATAGATCCAGATAGTACAGAGCTTGTCAAAGAGCTTAACAATTATGTCTGGCACGAAAGAAACACAAGACCAATAGATAAATGGAATCACCAATTAGATTCACTTCGTTATTGTGTTCAATACTTTTTAGCTAATGCTAACAAAGGTGTTTATGTTATCAGATAATTCTTAAACGCAGTAGGTACATTCTTAAACGCAGTAGGTTCTTAAACGCAGTAGGTTTAGAATCTTATTGCTATCACAACCCAAGTAAACATATAAACGAAAAAGAAACTTGATATAGTAAAAAGGATACCAAGTCCAATAGATTCAAAATACATTCTGTTTGGATACTTAGTCATTAAACGCAGTAGGTGTTTACTTTGTCTAATCATTAAACGCAGTAGGTTGTTTGCAAACCACCTTGTCCACCATATAAAATTTTGTTGCATATGATTGTATTTTTTGTTTTCATACTGCTAATATTTAACTGATCTTTTATATATTATTTTATTTTACACTTTGATATTAAAAAATATTATTGTAAAGATTTATTGTTAATTATTTGTTTATTAAAAATATTATTCTTTATATTTGTATAAACATTAAAACAATTAATATGAACAACAAGCAATTAGAATGTAGCTTTTGTGGGCACCTTAACCACATTAATAATATAAGGTGNGANGGTTANGATTGTGGNATACCTTTGGATTTAGATATTGAATACCAGACCTTTAATGGGCTACCTAACTTAATAAACAAAAACAAATAATATGAAAAACATTAATAGACATATACTATATACGAAACTAAGTAATATGAAATTAACATATGCTTTAGAAAAAGATCCTAATAAAAGGATTGAACTTAATAAACAAATGCAAAGATTAGAAAGATTAATATTTTAATTATGGACATAAAACAAATAAACAAAAGATGTGCTTATATAAAAATAGATGATGTTTACTTTTATATAGATTATACACTTGAAAAACCAATCATTGACTCTTGGAAAGAAGGAGATGAAATAAAAGTAAAAGAGGTTGAAGGAGGATTCATCCCAAAAGAACCTCATAGAGCCTATATAGATGAATTTAAAGGTTGGGCAGATTTTCTAGGAGTAAAACAAAAAAAACAATAATATGAAAATAACTACATTAATAACAAAAATGTTATATACTATTGAAGAAGATAACAAGTATTATATAACAGATCAACAGAAATTTATGAAAAGGATAACAGAAAAAAG
>JGI20158J14315_10002247_pt1 | contig 13605 bp, 14 predicted proteins | sample COG_08_FD_14315 | JGI IMG/M metagenome (IMG submission 14315)
AACTGGCGGGTTGACATATTTCATGGTATCATATATTGCAAATGCTTCAGTATCGTAGCCGTATTTCTGCCCCTCCTGCAGAGAAGGCCGGGGGTGTCATCGATAGAAATTTCGTAAAGCATTGGATACACTCTCTCGAAACTCAGAAATAACTCACCTTTGATGTTCCAGTGGAGTTTATGTAAAGATAAATTGGTTTGCTTTTGTCTTCATATTGGAGATACAGAAGTTCAGCAAGGATGAGTTCAGTAACAGAAGGGACGAGCGTCATTCCCTGTTAATGACCAAAGTAAGGTGCGAAAACGACCATGAAAGCATCATCGCGCGAGCGAGCTACGAACCAGGTAAACGATGCGTTCTTTAAAAATGAATGAGGGAAGGTCCGGAGGTGCTTGGGTTGATGCATCGCCCTGGAGACTCGGAATCACCTACGAACGAAAAGAAGAAGTCAACGTTGTTTCGATAGCGCATCTCCGACAGCCATCGCGTCGACGTTGGCAAGTGATCCGCACCGCGCTGATATGTAGGATTCGCTTCGACTTAGATCTCGCTAATGAACTGCGACTCCTGCGGTGAAACCGAGGCTGGATAACGATACGCCGCCTCCAGCTTGTCGCCGGGTAATAGGTTGCCAATGAAACCATCTGTCATCACGTTTAACTGAGTAAGGAGCTGGCCACTCGAAAAGTGTTTGGGTGAATGGCTCACCGATATCTTCGAAGCTATCCAAAGTGTTCCGCTACCACTCCTCACGAGGGGAGCTTTGATGACTTCGCGATTTCTTTTCGCAGAACCATCATATTATCGGACATTATATCATTTAATATTAATATTATTAAGATTTATTATCATATTTATCATAAGATCTTATCATATTTTATTATAATAATAATATATTACATGCATCTAGTATATGTATGAAGGGTATGACGTAGAGACTCTGACTGTTTACTCTGTGCGCCATTATAATTAGACCACCAAAAGTTCGTGTTAAATCCCCCGTAGAAAACGAGGGTTCATTAGACCATACTGCTCTCATACATGGAAGCCGAAGCGTCGCCTAACCATTTTGCCTGTTAAAGATATACGTAAATCTCGAAGTTACGTTAAATGATTTGCTAACTGTAAATACGACGATATTTCTGTGGAATAGATACGAATATATCATAATATATCTGATACTTTCTATTTTTAATAAACATACATATGATATTTTTATGTTCTCCACTAACACTTAATAATACATCATATTCTCAGCTTTATTTAAAATGATGAAATAACTACTCTTTATATAAATTTCTATAAATATGCAAATATTTTACCTTCGAAGGTATTATTTAGTTTGTTATTTAATATTTTATTGATTGCAATAATTTTATTTTCGTCATTATTATTGCAATGTGTAAGATCTTACATTATTAGCAATATATACTTAATTTTTTTATTTTCTAATTTGTTAAATAAACGCCTGGATTTTTGAAATGATGTCATGCATTATTGCAAGATCGAAGATGATCTATCTATATCATTTCGGGATTACCTTCGAAACCTTGCTTATTAAGAATCTTATTTATTTATCTTGCATAATAATTATCTTAATGTTGTGAGTTATTATTCCGATTTCGGCCCATCACTCCTTTGGTATTCTTACCCTATCTTAATAATAAGAACAATAATCACTTTATTACGAAGGTATATTAAATGACCAAGGTAATAAGTAAGTGTAAAAACAATTATTAATACAGCTGCTTAAGTTAGGTGTCCCTGCTGGAAAACACTGGCCAAAGCTCTGCCTGGACTGTCGAAGATTTTCGATTCGATGCGCACCTCGGGTTCGCGACCACTTCAGGCGAGTCGTGGATGTCCAGTGCTCAGTCCAGCACTCAGCTTCGGAATTTGTTATGTTGGACGTCGAAGGTAAACCGAGCTCAGGTAAATCTTCTTTCTGGGCATAAACTCTGATCCGTAAAGTCCGAATAAGAGTTAAATCTGCGTACATGCATTATGACATCCCCATGCCGCGTTCAGGTGCGCGCGCGGTCCTGGTCATCCTCGTGGAGACTTCAACACGTGACACTTCACAGCAAGAAAATGACTCAAATAAAGGACTCGGACTCACGCGTACTTTTCGGCACCTCGTTTCGTTCATCGCGGGCTATCTTGCTCTCAATCAACAGAATGAGCTAGTTGTCATTGCTTTGCACAACAGTGATTGTCGATATCTTTACAAGTCACCACACTTGGACATGAGGACGGGTGTTCAACCGCCCATGAGCGATGTGTGCAAAGAAATCTTGTCAAAGATTTTGCAACTTTCCTCGTCCACACTTCAAACTACATCCAGAGATAGTGGGCCCAGTAATGCAGATTCAGTTGAATCTCCCTTAGCAGCTGGGCTGTCCATGGCTCTTTGTCACATTAAGCGGATCGGTCTAGGAAGCAGTGGGGATTCGCGACGCATATTCTGCCTACAGAGATCAACAGTGTCACAACGTCAGTACATCCCAATGATGAACGTAATATTTGCAGCTCAGCAAGCTTTCGTTCCCATCGACTCTTACTCTCTATGTTGTAAGGATTCTAATATTCTCGAGCAAGCTGCAAACATAACGAGAGGTTTGCACCGCAAGATGCAACATGATGGGGAGCTTGGGCAACATCTTTTGACTTTTTCTGCTTGGTCACTATCCTGTCGGGGGTCCCTATACCTTGGAAAGCAACACGGTGTGCACTTCAATACATTTTGTTTCTGTCACAAGAAGATGCTACATCGTGGTTTCGTATGTTCGGCATGCTTATCCATATCATGTGCCGCTTTAAATAGTGTGGGCAACTGTATGTCCTGTTCAGCAAAATTTGACAAGCATACTTGACTTGTGCGACACTTTTAGTGTAACCCCAAGTCGCTAGGCGAGTGCAATTTATGTGGTTTATGTGCACTGGGATGTCCCAGAGATCACAAACACAAATGACACAAGTGGAGACACGATGCTCAAATTGGTGGAGCGAGCTTCCGTTCAAGATAAATGACTTCCGCACTGTATGAAAAATGAACATCCTTTTTAGACGTTTTCCGGAAGCTGTTTGCCTTTGTGCTTGTTGAAATGACGTTTTCGAGCCCATCCCAAGGCGACCTACAGTTTTGCTGCGTTCACAGCATTAAAAACATCCTGTGAATGTCATAATAATTATCCTCCCGATTACAAATAAACAGCTAGCTTGCCGGCAGCTAGGCCTATTGAGTAACAATTCAACTGTCGAGTCTCTGAGGAGAACAAAACCTGAGGACCTTTTTCGCATCGAAATGGAGCCATCGACTCCTCCTGATCAACACGCGTGTCGCGCTCCTCGCAATCGCCCTCAATCTGAAGGACTGTTATTTCCAAGGATACTCTTAACCGCGTTAGCTGCACTCTGTAGACCTTCAGTCATCTTCTGTGCAGGCATCTGTGTTTCCTCCTCAGGTGGGATGATAAAAACCTTATCAGCAGGGGGCTTGAACATGCTTGAGGGGTTCTTCTTGTCCAGAATCATAAATCCGTATTCAAGCTCCTGTGCGGCCTTCAGCATCGGCATGCGGCGGCACATTTCCTGAAGTTGGTCAGCATCTTTGTAGATAGCTTGGCCGATGTTATTTGTAAGAGACTTCTTTGCCATATCTCTGGAAAGGTTGCTGTCTAGACCTTTCACAAGAGTGTTGGCCGTGGATCCACCGGTCACCACATTCAATGGATACCATGCCCTCATACCTTTCTTCGATCGGACGTAGATGACAAACTGTTCATTGTCTGGATCAACTGGTGGCATAAATTGTTCCCTGGATAAGGAAGTAGATGCTGAGAACTACGCAAAAATCGGAAACGTGAAGCCGATGTGACCTGATCTTGGACCAGATCATGTATTCGACTTACATAGAAGGTTGTCCTCCGGGGCGCTGCGATTTTCCGGCACGACGCCCGCCGCCCTTGCCTTTCGCGTTCACCTGAAGACCTGGGCTGCTGGCCGAACGTTTCGCCTCTCTCTTTGTGCGCTGGCGGAAGTGCCCGAGTGGACTCACTTTGAGACCATTGATCCCTGGACAATACATAGATGGCATATAAGTCGTTTTCACGGCACAAAGATCACACGGTAGTTTTGGAAGCGTGTTGGTGCCAGAGACTGAGGATTGTGAAAATCGCCTTCCTCTCCTCGAGGGTTTTTAACCTCCTGCTTGGGCAGTCCTGACCTAATAATAACAAGCCACCATACTTGTACGTATAACCGTACGGATACAAAAATTATGTGGCGCCGGATTGTGTGTGTTTTGCGGTTATGTGACGGTGATTGTGGTTTTCGAAAAATATTCGTCGAAAATTTCCGACAGCAACTAATCACGCTGCAAACAGTGAAAAGAAATAAAGATACGAACGAAGGTAAGAGTTTTACTTGTACTTGCAGCGCCTGAATAACGAAAATATGGATTCTGACAGGTTCACATACGTTTCTCGAGTGAAACCACGTCAATTAGCGAATTATCACCAACTGAAATGCCCGTACGAGAACTGGGTCATTTTACTGTTAATCGATTTTTCGGCACCGGGAAAACACCCCTCGGGTGGCTTCACGCGCGCGGATGGGCGGGTTCGCGATCGCGGCTAACCCGAAGCGCGCGCTCCCATCGGGTCCATGCAGACGCGCTCGTGTGGTTTTCCAACTTAGCCGCGATCGCGAACCCGCCGAACGGAACGTGGTGTCCGCCCTCACTGGCGCGTTATTCACGCATTTGTACGAAAATTTTGATTAACATTCAAATTTGCAACCCATTCTTGACTTACTTCAGGACTCCATTTGCTGCACCTTGCGGAGTCCGAACGGCAAGCCTGTACATTACTTAACTTCTTTCGAAAATTGCGTATAGAGCTCACATCACTTCGATACTACTACGCTGCGAGACGTTGGACAAATCTCCGCGCGGCCATAAGTGTCATAGTTACAGCCTTGCGAGAGAAAATTTGAACAGAAGCTGGAACAGTGATGGACTCTGTCCGGCTTGCTCGCCTTCAACGCAAACTCGAAGCGCTAAACTATGATGGCGATATAGACCCAAAGTCAGCCAATCTGGCTGAGAAGGTGATGATTCGGATTGATATCTACCCACTTCGTCCGCGACTTGTTCGTTGGTATTTTCAAACTTGCTCGGACCTTCCTCGCTTGGAAACATCGTGAACACAGGGAAACTCAAACTGAATCGGTATCCCCCCAATATCAATGTCAGCTTGTTGATGATCTGCTAAATGCTACCAACAGTTATCGGTCGCTCAAGCTGCGCTTTACGAAGCAGACAACAGCGCAGGAGAACTGGCTGGCAAAGGTGCGTTAAGTCATCTTTTTGTACACGACGTTGCTATCCAAACCTACATGAATGAGTGTTTGGTGGTCCGCGCGTTTGGGCAACTTGACATACGCAGCCTTTCGACAAACTTCTACCGCCGACTGATCAACTGCCCATGCAGCTTTTCATGTGATCTGACAAACATTTCAACTTCTCAATTATGCCCCCTTCCTTTGAAATGCAGACAATGACTTTGAAGCAGGAAAATGGTGCCTTGCTCAAGGAAAATAGTCAGTTGCGCGTGCAACTGATACAAAATGATGAATCATGTGACGAAAAACTTCGCCGAGCCCTCGCTGAATCATGCAAACTTGAGAGAGAGGTGTCTGAGCTCAAGTTTTGGAAGGAGCAGGCAATTCAGCGTCACGTGCTACTGGAGAAACTGCATGATGAAATGCAGGTTCGGCTCAAAACGTTTTCTTCTGTCAACAGCAATCAGGTTGTATCGATAGAACAGGATGCGCAGGCTCGTATGGAACTTGCTGCAATGCTCAGTATATCAAGTTGCGACGATGCCGCGGCCAAGAATCTCCTCATTGCGGGTGCAGATGACCGCGCAGCGGCACTGCAGGAGCGCCTAGTACATGCCCATCATGAGCTTAAGCGTATGCACAAAGAAGTTGCAGCAGCAAAAATGGCTGTCATGTCGAGAGAGGGCGAAGTAAAGCGTCTTCATTCATTCCTCAACAACACTGTACATGTGGACTATTTCGCTCTTGAGATACAGTCCGAAGCAAAGGATGATCTGATTGCTACTCTTCAACAGCAAATTGAGGAACTCAACTCTTGCATGGTACCGTCGGGCCGTGAAGAGTATGAATCTGGAGTCATGGTTAGTAAAGTTGATAACGTTGCCTCTGAGTGGTTTACAACAAATGCTCAGTCGGAAATTGGCGAGAAGCATGACGGCATCATGCAGCGTCATGACACAAGGACAGCAGAATCCAAGCGAACGTACAAAGAAAGGTTCCATGCAGCACTACGTGAAATTGCAACATTGCAATACAAGTTATCCACGTGTGCACCGTTGCCACAAAGAGCCGCATCAGACACGAGTAGGCTAGCGTCGATCAAGGACCGTACCAACGTTGATGAGAAAAGCTTAGAACTTGCAAACATGACTGTAGACGAAGCTGGCGCAAACGAACCTGCAAATGAAAACTTGGCTGACTCTAACACTGAACTGCAAATGAAATTGGCTGCAGCTGAAAAATCACGTGATGTTGCTGAACTACGAACTGCTGTCGCTATTAAAGATGCAAAACGAGTGCAAAAAATGCTCATCGAAGCAACTAATGAGCTCCAGCGAGCTCGGAACTTCGCAGAGAAATGTGAGCATCAGCGGGAAGAGGTTAGTCTTGCATCCCAAACCGCTGCTGAGATGATAGGAAAGCTTGAGCAAAAGAACCGAATAACATGTATCGAGCTTGAGTCTGTGAAGCAAAGAGCAAGTTGGGCAGAAGTAGAAACGGTTCGGTTAGAGAGTCTACTCATTCTCGCGGCTGAAAAGTACGGATGTGTCGTTGACCAATCACACGGCGATACGATTGAGAAGCGAAGTGGACTTTCTGTTGGGAAAATGATTGAAGCTTCACAAGCTGCCAACGCACAGGTCAAGAATAATTTCTGGACAAGAGCTGGAGGAGGCTTTGAGGCACCGTCGAATGCCTGCGGAAAAGATCTGTCAACTATCAAACCAAATCTAGCTACAGAATCGAGCATGGACATGAAATTCCGTGACTTAGATTATTCACTTGTTCATGAGCTTGAGCATGAGAGGCGCGCAAGAATTAGCGCGGAAACTTCTCTGGAAGTTTGCGAGGCCGCCGCAGCTGCAGCTCGCATCGCTGCAGAGGATACATTATCAGATGCTAGACAAAGTGCTCTTGATCTTCAAACAGTCACTGCTGAACGCGACAGTGCCTGCCTTGCAGTCAAAGAAATTGCCGAAAAACTTTGGAGGGAACGCGAGATACTACAAGCTGAAATGGAGGCTACTGCAGCCGAATTCAGAGATGCAAGCCGTGCTAGCCATGATGTAGATAAACTTACAACACTTCTACGTGGATTGGAAGCGATGCGCGACGATTTTACTGCCAAGTTGAGTGAAGCGCAGGCACAGACACGAGAGGCTAATAAGCGAGCGAGCAGTGCGAACGTACTTTTGCGTGTAAAAGGTGCAAAGGCTGACGAGGCGGTCGCAGAAGTTGCACGGGTGAAAGCTACCATCAAGATGCTCGATGATGAAAAAGATTCCATCGCAGTTCAGCTTGACGCTCGCACCGAAGAACTCGCAGCAGCAAATCTGCGTATTTTACGAGAATCAGAGGCAGTGGAAGATGCTAGGCAGGCTGCGGCTGATGCGGAAGCCCGCAGCCTTGCTGCTGCAGATAGAGCTGCAGACACGACTCGGCTTCTTTGTATCGCCAACGACAAAATTTTACAGTTAAGCAAGGCAGAAAAAGATCTGCGCGCCGAGGCACATAATCACTGTCAAGAACTTCAGGCTGTGGGCGAAGATCTAGCAGCGCTGACACGCGAGCAGCAGAAGGTCAACACCGAACTCGTTCAATGTGCTGGTGAGCGCGATCTGGCGTTGTCCGCTTTGAATGAGATGAATTTTTCAAAAATCAAAATGGATACTTTTGTCAAGGCCACCCAAAAGGAATTGGAGGATGTCGTCGCGGCATACCAAGAACTGAGCGTTGAAAATCGACGTCTCACTGCAGCTGTGTCTACTCTTGAACGTGACAGCCACAGCGCAAAACTTGCTCTAGTTGCCAGCGAGGCAGCACTTAACAAAGCACTCACTCGGATTAAAAGTCTAGAGGAAGAGAATCGTCAATATGTCACTGACATTCAGGCATTCGAACGACAGGTTGAGAGTCTTTCCCGTTCACTGGCAGACTTAGAGCGTGTCGGTGCTGGTGCAAATCACGATTCTGCAAACTTGCACGAACAACTCGTTGCCTCGCATGCTCTAGCGATGGAACATAGTCGTGCATATGAACAGTCTCAAAGAGAACTTGTTGCGGTGGAATCTGGCCTTCAGATCATGCGTAAACGGCTAACTGACTCACAAGGTGAATGTGAGATGATCAATCAACGCTTGAGATTCGAAACAACCCGAGTGCGTGAACTTGAATCGTTACTCGCGGAAATTCGGGAAAAAGAGTACAAGATGGAGGCATCATCTGGAGATGCTGAGCAGCACGCAACGATTTCAAGACAAAAAGAAATTGACACTCTCGAAGAACAGAACCACGATCTACAGAGGCAAGTCAGTGCTTTGCAGATCAAGGGAGACAAGGAAAAACATCGCGCCGTTGTTGACGTAACTGATCACATTGAAGATCTGCCTGAGTCTTTGGTAACAAATAGTGAGATACACAAGTTTCGTGCCGAATTTATCGAAGCTAACAAATCAGCTACGGAACAGTCCATTGTCATTTCAAAATTGATTGAGGAGACATCCAAGTTGAGGCGGTATTTGGACAAATCTGTGACCGAAGCTACTTCAGCGCAGCAACAAGTTATTATAACACAACGCGAGCTCGCGGCTGCGACGCATCGAGAGTCGATCCTTGCACTGCGCGCAGAGGAGGCCGAAGAGAGTACGATTGAGTTGAAGAAGAGGCTCAATGTCTTAATCGAAAAGAGTGATGCTGCACTAACAAAGAAATCGCCTGATGTCATGGATTTCCCAGCCGCTGATCAGCATCCAGATAATGCTGAATATTACAACGAAGCTGTTGTTGATATTGTACTTCGCGGAGTGATGTATGAAGACGAAGATGAGTCGGATGCAATCCTGTTGGCGAACAAAGAGATTGAGATTCTTCGCGCAAAAAATGCGCGTCTTGGTCACAACCTCAAGGATACCGAAGAAGCCGCTGCAACCACAGCAAGAGAAATCGAACTAGAGTCGCAGCTCTCCACTGCACACGAAAAGCACGCTGCTATAGATGCAGGTTTCTCAGTAATGGACTTCAATGCAGGGATCAAACCGCAGCATGCAGACCGTTTTGATGGTAGGAGACATGTCCCTGATGAAGGGCTCGATGGGCGTCTAAGAGATTTGACGCTTGAAAACGCCTCTCTCCGTCAGAATTTGGCCGGTACAGAGGAGGCTTGCAAAAAGATGGAAACGGAGCTGCAGAGGATACAGAAAGAATATCACGACCTGGCCAGAAGTTTGTCCGGTAGTATTGACAGTGATGATGTCACTGTTGGAAGAAGATGAACCTTCCTTCGAAAGTATCATCCGGCATCACTCCAAAATTACCAGTACGAAATTCCCCACTAAATGCACTGCCAACATTATAGCCGCCTTATGGGCATCGCCGGGAAATCTATGCACGACTACATACGGACGAAAGAAATCTATTTCTCAATTCAAAGTCGTAAGCTGTATTTAGATTTGAAGTATCGAACTCTATTTTTAATTCAAGCTGCCCATCTCTGCATCCTCCAAAAGCAACCTTTGTGTATCTTTGGAAATTTTGGCACACAGCTTTGCTGGTTCCTATGATGTCATTTTGCAATCTTGCTGGATGTAAGGGGCGTTTCCTCTACTCAGTAACTCCCCCGACAAAATAAGCAGGTTTTCTTATGCCCAACCCGTAGTCAGTCAGTGCAGCCATGAGATCCTCCAAGGTCATCACCACTCGCCTGTCCTTTGGGTCGAATCCCCTCTCTCGTTTGTCTTTTGCCTGCATTTCCAACCGCTGTTGTGCGCATATCCTCGCGTCCGTGACGATTTGGGAAATAATTTTTTGCGCCGCGAGTGAAACGAGTCGCGTGACACGCACATCAGCATCTCTCACACCGCTGATCTTGAGATGATGTTGGGTGAGGGCGTCAGGGATCTAAATCAGAGAAGTGGGAGAAGTGTGTGAGCAGCTCAGCTATAGTACTAAAGATCGTTCGGCATTTGATGAAGGAATATGGATTGATGGGACATGTTGCATGCTGCATAGGTCAGAAAACGGAGACGAGATACATACCGTGGGTGCGAACTCGTCGAGTTCGCCGAATAACTTCGCTAACTCTTTTTCAGACAAATCGTCTATCGACAGGTCGTTCGGAGTTGTCGGCGGGAACACGCAGTCGTTCCCGCATTTCTGTTGAAAAAAATCTCGTTTGGTGACGACATCATCGGTGCCCGTTGGATCGTCCGGTATAGGCATTGGCGTTGTGCAAGGGTATTCTGCGAGGGTAGTATTCTTTAACTTTTACGTTTCGGCAAACATTATTGTGATAATAATATGTATTCTGGATTTCAACCAGGTTGCTTGTGCCACCCTGAGCGATAATTAAATAACTTGTGATTATTGGGGCGTAACACGATGGTCTTGAATTTCACTTTGGAACGTGAATTTGATAACTATGATAATTATCACCATTTGCAGTGTTGATGTCCCAAAAAAAGTCGAGTTTCCAAGAGGCAGTGTCATACAACGCACCACCATGGAGCTTCCAAGAGATGAGCTTGAGCGCATGATATTTTTCGAGGATGCGCGCAAGCGTGCTGAGATGGATCACGAGGAAAACCCGGAGGACGCACAGGTACCGCGAATGAATGCTTGTTCTTCACGCTTCTCAGATATTTTCCACGAACTGACATCTTTTTCTAGGTTCTAACCCGTTGGGGTGGCGCTATGCTTGAACTTGCGCATTTTAAACAAGGGGACGATGCCGTTGAAATGATAGAGCTAGCGATCTCGAAGTTTCAGGCTGCCCTTAAGATTGAACCAAGAAAGCATGACGCCCTGTGGTGTTTGGGGAACGCTTTGACCTCCCAGGGATTCTTATTCCAGGAAGCAGAGAAAGCGTGCAGTTATTTCGATGAGGCAAAAAATTGCTTCCAGCGCGCCCTGAATGAGGAACCCGCCAATGAGATCTACAGAAAAGCGCTTGAAATGACAGATAAAGCACCGGGTCTTCATGCAGAGCTTCAACGACAGCTTTCAGAGCAGCAGCAAAGCCACCATGATGCTTCAAAGACTGCAAGTGCCAAAAATGTTTTGCACAGTGAGAAAAGTGTAGGAGGCGATTTTTGGTACGAGTTTGGCGGCTGGCTATGTTTTATGGGAGTTGCACTTTCGTGGACGCTGATGCTCACGCGTCAAAGAGCTTTCTGACATGGCCAACATGCAGGTAAGAGAACCGGAGGGTGCGCCGGCATTCGACCCGCCGCGAACTCAAAGTAAAAATAAACTTATCCCTCTGCATGAAGATGATGTGGTACTTATGAATTGTCCATTACATTCGCGACGTCTCCCGATGCATTTCACGCAAGCGAACGTACGGCGGCACATTAAGACGACATCATGTTATCCATTGTTTGCGGGACCCCATGCAAAGAAGTAACCCTTAATAGAAAGTTGTCGGAACTCACCCAATACAAGTACCTCCTTCATTTCGTATCTTGTGAAGTCCGAAATATGTAGAGAAGCTATCAGTATACAGTAGCTTCATTCTCTGTCCAGCATAGCTATCTAAAATCCTCTTGAACGAGACATAGTCAAAGTCCCTAACTCTTACGAAGGTCGTTTTTTAGACTTTGGAAATATCAACCTCTTTCTGCCTCACAAGTTCGTCTACTTTCTTGACAAAATCTGACGTGAGTGCGTCAATAGCTACCTCGATCGACTTGACGTTGTCTTGCGAGACGCCTTCAATTTTACCCATCGACTTTATGGCGTCTCTTCTTACGTTTCGCAGTGCGACTTTTCCATCTTCACCAAGTTTTGACACAAGTTTCGCAAGCTCCTTCCTGCGTTCAGCAGTGAGAGGAGGTATGCTTAGACGAATGCACGTTCCATCGTTAGACGGATTGAGACCGAGGTCGCTTAGCATAATAGCTCTTTCTATGTCATTGATGCAGGTTTTGTCAAAAGGTTGGATGACGATTGTCTGTGAATCAGGGGTGGAGGCATTGGCTATTGTGTTCAAGGGTGTCAGAGTTCCATAGTATTCGACGTTTATGCGATCAAGGATTTTCGGACTTGCACGGCCAGTGCGCACAGTGTTGAACTTCTCGCGGACAGCATCGATAGTTTTTTCCATTCGTTCGAACACGTCGAACTCGACCTGCGCAGGATCGAAGTCGTCGGCAGTGACGCGAGTTATAGTGCTGCACCTGATGGAACAGCGCCGTTTTAGCTGAAGATAGTCAATGCCTGGAAAATGCTGTGACTATCTCACCTTTTCGATGTATTTCTAGATGGCGTTGTACGATCATACGCAGAGACTATGCCGGTTCGCCCCGCTCGCGCCTGGGGCGAAAATCGTAAGCCATCTACTTCGAGCAAAGACAACTTTTGTGGGATTCATGAGTTTAAAACGCATAGCAAAAATTGTTACCGTCACGGAATGCACACCAATTGGAGAGAAGCATAAAGTTGACATGTTGGAGAATCCGAGATGCGTTAGCACGAAGCTCGACGTCGTGCACGTCGTCTGCTCGAGTACAGCTGCCGTATGGAGTCACCAAATGTTCCATTTAATTATCAATGACACAAAACACTTAAATACTTTGCTTCGTTCATATGATTCAATCAAGCGTTCGTATTTAGTTTTAACATGTTTTAACACGACACCAGATAATAAGATGAAGGAACCAAGGATCGAGTAACATGTACCTTGAAGGTACCTTCGAAGGTACCTTCGAAGGTATGAGGAAAAAATACCCTTGGATTCGGTGACGTGTGTGAAGAGGTGAACCAAGATTTACGAGTTAAAAGAGTTAAAAGAAACGTTGGATTGGGTGTAAAAATGTCGCCAATGAATGGAACGAATAAACCGTGGTGTTTGATGAATAATAATGATGATGGTGTATTTCATCTCTTATTTCGAAGAAATGAAATTCAAGAATAAACTTTTATCATACATACATCACATTATAAATTGAGTCCCGGAAACTACTCCCACTACGACCACACTCCACCCAATTTTCTTCGACCGCGTGAGATTTTATTCGTCTTCTGATTGGTCCGTCATCGTTTATACGTCTTCTGATTGGTCGTCAGCTCGATCATTTTCAAAAGTCACCATACGATCACCGTTTATCTCTTTATTTCTGACTACAACGCTGTGCGATTCTTTGGACTGCGACTGTTCCGCGGCACGTCCTTATCGTTGCACTTGGCGTGCACGTAAGCGTCGTCCCCACACGCACGCTACTTCTGTACGAAGCACGACGCAAGCGCGTCGTCCTAGGAGGCGGTGGT
>JGI20158J14315_10002250_pt1 | contig 13595 bp, 9 predicted proteins | sample COG_08_FD_14315 | JGI IMG/M metagenome (IMG submission 14315)
CCTGCCCTTTGCCGACAACAGCTTTGATGTCTACACAATCAGCTTTGGCATTCGGAATGTAACGCGACCGCAAGAAGCCTTAGATGAGGCCTTCCGCGTCCTGCGTCCTGGGGGTCGGTTGATGGTTTTGGAATTCAGTCAAATACCCGTGCCTTTGGCGCAAAAGGCCTATGATCTCTATTCCTTCAATGTGATTCCACGCATGGGCCAGATGATCGCCAATGACCGCGACAGCTATCAATATCTTGTCGAATCGATTCGCAAGTTTCCCGATCAAGAGACATTTTTAAGCATGGTGCAGCAGGCAGGGTTTGAGAATACCAGCTATCGAAACCTATCGCTCGGGATCGCAGCCTTGCATTCGGGATGGAAAATTTAGATGCGTGGTCCGCATAACATTTTTCGCCTGATCCGCACCGGCGCAACATTTGAGCGCACGGGGGCGATGAATGTAATCCTCAACGCCTATCAAGCGCCCGTTGGCCTGCGCCTAGCCGCGAAAATTCTGGGATGGCCATTTCAATGGTTGGGCTACAAAGGTGATCCTGCAATGCCACCCGTCACCCGGGCGCTGACCGCTTTGGGCCCGGCCTATATCAAATTTGGACAAATCCTATCGACCCGCCCCGATGTGGTCGGCGATGAGCTGGCCGTACAATTGCGGGTGCTGCAAGATAAATTACCGCCCTTTCCGATCGAAGAGGCGCAAAAAATGATCGAGGCAGAGCTCGAGCGACCTTTGGCATCCATGTTTCAAGACTTTAGCGCGCCCGTTGCCGCCGCCTCTATTGCTCAGGTCCACCGCGCAAAATTAGCCTCCGATGGTGCAGATGTCGCCGTGAAAGTCTTGCGCCCCGGCATTGAACGCGCCTTTCGCAGAGATATTGATGCGTTTTACTTTGCAGCCCGGATGGTTGAGGTTTTGGCCCCCGGCGCGCGCCGTCTACGTCCACTCGATGTGATCGCGCATTTCGAAGGCGTGGTGCTCGGCGAATTGGATCTTCGGCTGGAAAGCAGCGCGGCAGGAGAATTTGCCGCCAACACCGAATCCGATGAAGGATTTCAATTGCCTAAGATCAATTGGAGCCTGTCTGGCAAAAACGTCATGACCATGGATTGGGCCGAGGGAATCTCTGCAGGGGACAATGCCGCCCTTGATGCGGCCGGACATGACAGACGGCGAATTGGTGAGCGGATTTTACAATTGTTTCTGTCTCACGCATTGCGCGACGGCTTTTTTCATGCGGATTTACATCAAGGAAATATCAAAATCGCGGCCAATGGAGATGTGATTGCCTATGATTTTGGCATTATGGGCCGAATTGATGAATATACCCGGCGGGTCTATGCGGAAATTCTCTTCGGCTTTATTCGCCGTGATTACAAGCGCGTGGCGGAGGTGCATTTTGAGGCTGGATATGTGCCGGCTGACAAAGATGTCGATGAATTTGCCCGCGCCCTCCGGGCGGTCGGGGAACCTATTTTTGGCATGGATGCCACACAGATCAGCATGGGACGGGTGTTAACCTATTTATTTGATGTCACAGAACAATTTGGCATGGAGACCAGAACGGAGCTCATCTTGCTGCAACGCACGATGGTTGTGGTTGAGGGGGTTGCACGCAGCTTGCATCCTCAGATTAACATCTGGGAGGTCGCCAAACCCATTGTGGAAGACTACATCAAGCAAAGTATTGGGCCGAAAGCCTTGTTGAAAGATCTGCTGAAAACAGCCCGCGTGCTGTCACGTTTCGGGCCAAAGCTTCCCCAGCTTGCGGAAGCGGCCTTGATCCGCACCTACAACACCGCGCAACCCAGCGCGCAAAAATATGGGATCAAAAAGCGGTGGCTTTTGCTCGCCTTGCTTGTTGGAGGTGGAGGCGGTTGGCTTGCAGCACATTTGATTTAAGTTTTATGACATTTAGACTAAACATCTTTTAACCAATAATTCGGCAAGGTTGCACCAAGACTGATAGCCGCTTTGATTCAATCTAAGATCAAAGCGATTTGAGAGGAAACTTTATGACACGACACCTATTTGGAACGGATGGCGTCCGCGGCACGGCGAATACTTATCCCATGACCGCTGAAACCGCGCTGCGGCTTGCAGCGGCGGCGGGCCGGTTTTTTCGGCGTGACGCCTCCCCCGGCCACCGTGTCGTGATCGGTAAGGACACACGCAGATCGGGCTATATGATTGAAAACGCTCTCACCGCTGGTTTTTTGTCAACCGGCATGGATGTCGTCCTCTTAGGGCCAGTTCCAACACCTGCCGTCGGAATGCTCACCCATTCCATGCGCGCAGATGTCGGTGTCATGGTCACTGCCAGTCACAATCCGCATCACGACAATGGCATCAAGTTTTTCGGTCCAGATGGTTATAAGCTGTCAGACGCCGCCGAGATGGAGATCGAAGCTCTGTTTGCCGGAGATGTGGATCTCTGCTTGCCAGAAAATATTGGACGCGCCAATCGCATAGAAAGCGCGATCGGTCGCTATGTCGAAGCTGCAAAGGCAACCTTTCCAACAGGAAAGCGCTTGGATGGGTTGAAGGTTGTTATTGATTGCGCCAATGGCGCCGCATATCGCACCGCCCCAGAAGTCCTTTGGGAACTTGGGGCAGAGGTCATTGCCATTGGCGTGCAACCCAACGGCTATAACATCAACAAAGGTGTAGGGTCCACCGCACCACAAGCGGCCGTTGATGCGGTGCTACAGCATGGTGCTGACATTGGGATCTGTCTGGACGGTGATGCAGACCGGATCGCCATTATTGACGAGAAAGGCCATATCGCCGACGGGGATCAACTCATGGGGTTGATCGCTGCGCGCTGGGCTAAGAGCGGAGAGCTCCGGGGCGGCGCATTGGTGGCCACGGTTATGTCCAATCTAGGCCTTGAGCGCTGGCTAGGTGGACAGGGAATTGATCTACACCGCACCGATGTCGGCGACCGTTATGTGGTGGATGCCATGCGTCAAGGCGGGTTCAATCTGGGTGGTGAGCAATCTGGCCATATCGTGATGAGTGATTACGCCACAACCGGCGATGGGCTTCTGGCTGGATTACAATTTCTTGCCGCTATGGTCGAAACGGGCCAGCGGGCCAGCGAATTGGCCAACGTCTTTTCACCCTGTCCACAAGTGCTGAGGAACGTAAGATTTTCCGAGGGTATGGCGCCGCTGGAGGTGGCTTCTGTGCAATCGGCTATCCAAGATGCAGAGGCCTCTTTGCTGGGCAAGGGACGTCTGCTCATTCGCAAGTCGGGCACCGAGCCGCTGATCCGCGTGATGGTGGAGGCTGAGGATGAAACCCTGCTCAACGAGGTTGCAGAAACTGTATCACAAGCGGTGAAAGACGCCGCCTAAGGCCAAACCCGCATCCAGCGCGAAAAGTTTAACATTTGTTATCGCGCCCGCCCTCTCTGGATAGAATTCCATTAACTCTTTGCGAGATGATCGCCGAAACGTCATCTTGCAAAGGGTCTTGAACCATGTCCACTGTCTCGCCCAATCTCTCCCTGCCCTATATTCAACAAAACCAAGCGCAAAAACATGTCACCCATAATGAGGGTATGCGCCTGCTGGATGGTGTGGTGCAGCTCAGTGTTCTCAGCCGGGCCCAGACTGCGCCCCCCGCAAACCCTGTTGCCGGAGATCGCTATATTCTGCCCAGCGGCGCGACCGGCGCTTGGGCCGGGTTTGACGATTCGCTGGCCCATTGGGAAGAAAATGCCTGGCGGATTATCCCGCCAAAAGAGGGTTGGGTGGCATGGGATCAAAACGGGCTGGCCTTGCTGGTCTTTTCCCAGGGTCAGTGGACCGACGCCACCGCTGCGGATGTCGAGCGCTTGGACAAGCTTGGGCTCAACACATCCGCCGATTTGACAAACCGATTGGCGGTTTCCTCGGACGCAACATTGCTGACCCACGACACAACAGGCGGGCATCAACTGAAAATCAACAAGGATCAGCCCGGGGACACCGGCAGCCTGTTGTTTCAAACCGGCTGGTCGGGTCGCGCCGAAATGGGCCTCACCGGGTCAGATAACTTCGAAATCAAAGTCAGCCCTGATGGCAGCAATTTTCATCAAGCCCTGACCGTTGACCGGGCAACGGGTGCAGTCACCCTGCCCAATACAACCCTTTCTCAGGCGGAGTTTGGAACAAGCCCGATTGTCACGGTCGATTATACCAATTCGAAAACGGGCAATTTGGTCAGCAATGGCAATGGCGCTTTGGGCAATTCCTATAATATGCCCAGCGCTCTAAGCTATGATGCCAGCGACACCCCAGGCTTGCCTGGCAGCTTTCTGTTCACAGGATACCATGGTCTAGATCTTACAACATCGGAATTTATCGCAGTGGACGCGCAGAAAACCTACCGCTTGGAGAGCTATATCAAACAAGCCACGGGCGATCGCCACGCCCAGGTTATGGGTATAATGGCCTTTGATGCCGATTTTCAACAGATCACCTCCACTTGTCACATGCGCTATGCATCAGGTGGTGTCGACAGTTTGACCACTCTATCAGCGCCTTTGGCTCCGGGGGACACCACTGTATCGGTGACCAATGCGTCGGGGTGGAACGATGCAGACAGCTCTTCGGACAAATGTGGTTTGATCTTTTTCACCTATCGCACCCAGGGCGGCAACGCCCAAGACTTTTACAGCAGGCATTTTAGAACGGGTCTTTTCTCGCCGGCACAGGTGGATAAAACCAACCACAGCATTACACTCTTGGCGCCTTTGGCACAGTCCGATGGCAACCCCGATGATCCCAGTGGTATTTGGCCAGCCGGCACGCCTTTGGCCAATACGGACAGCGGTTGGAATCTCAAACCGGCTCTTTTGGATCAAACGGTTCTACCAACCGCGGGTGACTGGTATCACGCCTACAACCATATCGGCGGGGTAGATACCTCCGGCCGCAATGAGGTGAAAAATTTCCCACCCGGCACGGCCTTTGTCAAAATTCTTATGCTGCCAAATTTCAGCAACCGCCCGGGGGGCTATAGCGGATTTGCCGATTCTGGCGCGGCCCATGGGCTGCATCTGTCTGGCATTTCAATGGCGCCCGAGCCCTATGCTGCCATGCAGGCTACGGCCTCTGGCGGCGTGGATATAAAGGTCCCAGACCCAGATTTCACCACTGGATCTCTCTCTCTGATCACCTCAAGCCTGCGACTCAAGGCCGTGTAAGTCTTCGGCCTCCAGCTCTGCTTTATAAGACTTAAACCAAGTTACAAACTGATCGACGCCCGCGCGAAAATCTGTTTGTGGGCGATAGTTGGTGAGTTTTTGCAAAAGTGACGTGTCGGCCCATGTGGCCGGCACATCTCCAGGTTGCATCGGCATATAGTTGCGAATGGCCTTGACGCCCAAAGATTGCTCAATGGCATCAATAAAATCCAACAACCGCACCTTGTCAGAATTACCAATATTGACCACACGATGCGGCGCAACGGGAGAGAGGCTGTCTCCCTCCATAATATCGGATGCACAGGTGGGACGCACCGGCGGCACATCCATCAATAAACGAATACCGCGCACCAAATCCTTTACATGGGTGAAGTCACGATACATGTCGCCATTGTTGTAAATGTCGATAGGCCGCCCTTCGAGCATGGCATCAACAAACTTATAAAGCGCCAGATCAGGACGCCCCCAAGCACCGTAGACCGTAAAGAAGCGAAACATCGTTGTCGGGATATCCCACAAATGCGCATAGGAATGAGCCATTGCTTCATTGGCTTTTTTCGAAGCGGCATAGATGGTCAAGGGCGTGTCAGCCTTATCATTTTCGTGAAAAGGCATCCGCGTATTGGCGCCATATACCGAAGAGGTCGACGCCATCATCAAATGCGTCACCCCATGCACCCGGGCCGCTTCCATCACGTTGAAGGTGCCAAGCACATTGCTTTCAATATAGGCCCGCGGGTTTTCCAGGCTGTATCTCACACCCGCTTGCGCCGCGAGATGCACAATGACATCCGGTTTTGCCTGCGCAACGGAATTCATGACCGCATTCTCATCTTCCAGCATTGCAGTGATGGAATGAAAATTTTTGTGTTGGCCAAGCATTTGCAGCCGCCGATGCTTGAGCCGCACATCATAATAGTCCGTTAGACCGTCTAGCCCTGTGACACTCCAACCCTCTTGCAACAGCAATTCCGCCAGATAAAATCCAATGAAACCAGCAGAACCAGTGATAAATGCGTGGCGCATGAAAGCCCCTTAATCATAAAAATATGGTGCAGGGCGAAGACCCCAAAAATTAACAATTTCAAATACCGCCCATCCGGGCCGTGCTTTAACGCAGCACTTAATCGGTTGCAGCCACCCGCGTCAATGTTGGCGATCAAACTGATCGCGGGCCTTTAGGATGTCTGGCTGTTTATCAATCGCCCATTGCGCCATTGCCCCAATGGGTTCAAACAGCGACTGGCCCAGTGCGGTGATGGCATAATCCACCCGCGGTGGCGTGCTGGGGGTGACTTTTCGACTGACAAGCCCGTCCCGCTCCAATTTGCGTAGGGTTTGCGTGAGCATTCTTTGCGAAATATCGGGAATGGCGCGCTGTAATTGCGAAAATCGCTGCCCGCCTGCGCGGAGTTGCAATATCACCAATAGGCTCCATTTATCCCCAATTTGCGCCAGGACCGTACGAATGGGGCAAAGATTAAGCCCCAGTTTTTTCTCAATTTCTTCTCTCTTTTTCATTTTTTATCCGGTTACTAAAAAGTGCCTACTTACGAATAGTGCCTAATATTTCCATATCTATTTCATCTGCTGATGCAGCGTAACCCTTTTTTTCAAATTATTCTCAAGGAGACATAAAATGTCCAAATCACTCACCGGATTAACACTCGCGACAACCCTCTCTCTCACCGGCGTTGCAGTCGCGGCGGAAGGCCTCAGCCAAAAAGATCTCGCACGCGGTCTGCTGGAGCAAGGCCTAGCGCAGGGTGATCGCGGTTTTATCATGGATCATGTGGCCGAAGGATATATTCAACACAACCCACAGGCTGCCGATCGTCGGCAAGGGCTGCTGGATTTTGTCGACTTCATTCAAACCATGGATCCGCCCATGAAAGTCACACCGCTTCGGATGATCACAGATGGGGCCTATACTGTGGTGCACCAAGAATCCGAGTTCTTTGGCCCGAAAGTTATCATCGATGTGTTCCGCTTCGAAGATGGGAAAATCGCAGAACATTGGGATAGTATCCAAGACCGGGTCACTGAAACCGCAAATGGTCGCACGATGACAGATGGGGCGACAGAAATTGCAGATTTGGATAAAACTGAGGCAAACAAAGCCTTGGTCCAAGCCTTAGTTGCGGATGTTTTGATCGGTGGCAATATCGAGAAAATCGACACCTATATCAGACCTGACTATCGCCAGCACAATCCATATGTTGCCGATACCAGAGATGGGCTAAAGCAATTCATCACCTATTTGGCCGACAGCAACATAGCCTTTGGCTATGAGAAAGTGCACCTAACTTTAGGCGAAGGCAATTTCGTATTCACCCAATCTGAAGGCATATACGACGGCGCCGCCACTGCATTTTATGATCTGTGGCGGGTTGAAGATGGGAAAATTGCCGAGCATTGGGATGTTGTTCAAACAATTCCAGAAGAATTTGCCCACGACAACGGCATGTTCTAACATCACCACCCGCTTACCTGCGATCAAAAGCAGGTAAGCGGGATCACTCAAGCCTGTGCTGCATTTTCTCGCACAGTTAAAAAGTTAGATTTGCCATATGGTGATGTTCTACGCATCATACTTAGACACAAAACCAAACGCGTGTTTCCCTGCAGAGCCTTGCGCTGAGATACGGTTTAGTGGCGTAAGCATTTGAGCTCTGCGTTCTGCCAAACGAAGATGCGCTGCTCTCGAACGGCGACTTTGTTACACCTTAAGAACTCAATCGGCGCAATAATTTCATGATGGGAATTTCTATATAACGCAGCAGCAATTGTGCAAAAATTATAGAAAATATCGCAGTGAGCGTGAATATCATCCAAGTTTGTGCAACTGAAATCGTGGCAAGCTGTGCCCTGTCTGTCGATCGTAAGACCATTACGGCTGCGAGCGCCAAAAATGGCATGTGGAATAAATAGATTCCAAAAATACATTGGGAAATAGTTTTGCAAGCCTGCCCCAATGGGCTCATCCATTTTGCTCCAAACACAAGTGAATTCCAAATCACCATTGATAATCCAACAGAAAATATCGTTATTGAAGATCCAAAATAAACTACAAGAACCGGTTCTGGTAACCTGTATAACCACGCGTCCTCAATATGTACGGGCGTATAACAGCAGATAATAATCATGAATAACCCAGNGAATCCTAGGCCACGCCACGAGTGCTTTACGGCGCTGCTTGACGCTCTGTAANACGCAATCGCTAATCCCATNCCAACGAGGAAGGGAGGCAAACGGAACCACGGGTGGTAATACAAATGTTTGGCAGCATCCGACGCCGGTAAGCTTTGGTACGTATCCAAAAACACGCGCCCGGCAGAAATGTCTGATATGTGCAAATAAGCCACCCGAGACCCTGTCGTAATCAGTATGGCCAATCCTAAAATAAGCAAGGGACGTGTGCATTTCAAAATGAGAGTTAATAACGCTGGCATAAGCAAAAAGAACAGCATCATCACTTCCATTGACCAACCAACCGGGATGACATTGCCAACACCTAGGGTGACGCCCAGAAATACAGCGGAGAGAGCAAACTGCAACGGATCAAATGGTGATCCTAGTTGAAACAGGAGAAGTGCTAAGTAGTAGAGTGGTAAGATACGCGACAGACGCTTCAAAACAAAACTTCGCACGTCGATGCGCCCTAAACGTGTATGCTCATCCAGCAATGTCGAAGTTAACAAAAACGATGAGACAAGAAAGATCGCGTCTACGCCAAAGGGTTGCCAAGCGAATGTCATCCATGTTGGCAGTTGCTCAATGAGAGCAAGGGCTGCATCGCTTCCTCCATAGCTGAAGACACCAAATACAACATGAAATAGGACAACTTGCAAAATACCAATAGCGCGAACTAAATCCAGAAAATGGTAATGCTCAGTATGCGTTGACATCAGTCTGATTTTTCACATGTAAATGAATGTTTTAATCAAGACGATTTATCAGAGCGCGGATATTCTATCTTGTTGAAAATCAATTTCTTAACCACAGTCGCCTCCAGTTTGTGTCTTCCCAGCTTCATTTAGACACATTAGGACACTAAATTTGCCGTGAGCTCAAGAGACGTTACTGAGGCGCTATGGGCTTTGGGATGTAAAATCTGGCGCCTTTGTCTCGGCATCTTGCGTTGTCGGCGGTGGCAGCTGTTCTTGAGCAGATCTATATACGCCCATGGCAATGTTTGAATTTTTTACCAGACCCACACGGGCAGGCCTCGTTCCGGCCAGGATTGCCCCAGGTGGCGCGATCATTTTCGTTGAAAGCACCGGGTTCTGACGGGGTGTCATCCACTGATTGCGCCGCAGCTGCAATGGCCGCTTGTTGCCGGGCCATTTCTTCCATAATCGCCTTTTGCTCTTCGGCCGTGCGCATACGCACATGTGCCAAAAGCTGGGTCACCCGCTCGCGCAATCCATCGAGCAAATTCTGAAACAATTGGAAGGCTTCAGATTTATACTCATTGAGCGGATCACGTTGCGCATAGCTGCGAAACCCAACCACAGAGCGCAGATGCTCCAGAGTCAGCAAATGCTCGCGCCATTTGCTATCAATGGTTTCTAGCAAAATTTGCTTTTCAATCATCCGCATATTTTCAGGTCCAAACTCGACCGCCTTGCGGGCCATGAAATCATCACTAAGATCTTCGAGCTTTTCGCGGATCGTGTCATCATCGACACCCTCTTCCGCCGCCCAGTCCACCACCGGCGCATCAAGCCCTAAGTTCTCTGCAAGGGCTGCTTGTAGGCCCTCCACATCCCATTGATCGGCGTAGGATTTCGGCGGCATAAATTGCGTCACCAAGTCATCAATCACCTGATGGCGCATATCCTGTGTGATTTCTGCCAAATCATCGGCTTCCATGATCTCGCGACGTTGGCCGAAAATCACTTTCCGCTGATCATTCATCACATCATCGAATTTCAAAAGCTGTTTGCGGATGTCAAAGTTGCGACCTTCCACTTTGGCCTGCGCGCGTTCTAGGGATTTATTGACCCAAGGGTGCACAATCGCCTCGCCCTCTTTCATGCCCAAAGTGTTGAGCACTTTTTCCAAACGCTCCGAGCCGAAAATCCGCATCAAATCATCATCCAAAGACAGGAAAAAGGAGCTGCGACCAGGATCCCCTTGCCGGCCAGATCGACCACGCAATTGGTTATCAATGCGGCGCGACTCGTGCCGTTCGGTGGCCAAAACATAAAGCCCGCCAGCATCTTTGACCGCCTGCTCATCGCTGGCGTGTTCTTCTTCGATCCGGCTGCGAATATCATCTGGGTTCGCCTCAGGGTCCGCCGCAATGGCCTCCATAATGGAGAACTCAACATTGCCGCCCAATTTGATGTCCGTACCCCGCCCGGCCATATTGGTCGCAATCGTCACTGCACCCAGCTTACCTGCATCGGCAACGATTTTGGCCTCTTGCTCATGCTGGCGCGCGTTCAAAACATTGTGCGTGATGCCAGCAGCGGTCAACAATTCTGACAGAAACTCTGACTTCTCAATTGAGGTTGTGCCGACCAAAACAGGTTGCTTTTTCTCATGAGCCACTTTGATGGCGTCAACGACAGCGTTGTATTTTTCACCGGCGGTCCGATAAACTTGATCATCCTCATCCACACGCGCAACCACGCGATTGGTGGGCACTTCCACAACACCCAAGCCATAAATTTCATGAAATTCATCAGCTTCGGTCAAGGCTGTGCCCGTCATGCCGCCCAATTTATCGTATAGGCGGAAATAATTTTGAAAGGTGACCGAAGCCAAAGTGACATTTTCGGCCTGAATGGTGCAGCCTTCCTTAGCTTCAATGGCCTGATGCAACCCATCAGAGAGGCGCCGACCAGCCATCATCCGGCCCGTAAATTCGTCGATCAACACCACTTCGCCATCCCGCACGATATAGTCTTTATCCCGGGTGAAGAGCTTATGCGCCCGCAGACCTTGGTTGACGTGGTGCACAATGGTCGTGCTTTCTGGATCATAGAGCGATTGACCCTCCGGCAGAATGCCCTTGCCACTCAGCACCTCTTCCAACCATTCGTTGCCTTCATCGGTGAAGGTCACATTTTTGGTCTTTTCATCTAACGTATAATGGGCCTCCAGAACATCTGGGATCAGCTGATCAATGGTCTTGTACAGCTCCGAGCGATCTTGCGATGGGCCAGAAATAATCAGCGGGGTGCGCGCCTCATCAATCAAAATGGAATCCACCTCATCCACAATGGCGAAATTGTGGAATCGTTGATGCATTTGGCTCAACTCGGCCTTCATATTGTCGCGCAAATAATCAAACCCAAGCTCGTTATTCGTCGCATATGTGACATCACAGGCATAGGCTGCGGCTTTTTCATCATCGGGTTGCTGAGGGTAAACCACCCCAGTGGTCAGGCCCAAAGCCCCATAGACTTTCGACATCCAATCCGCATCGCGGCGCGCCAAATAGTCATTGACTGTTACAATATGCACACCCTTGCCGGTCAAAGCATTAAGATAGGCCGGGAAAGGTCGCCACCAAGGTTTTACCCTCACCGGTTTTCATTTCTGCGATATTGCCTTCATGCAAGAATATGCCACCCATCAGCTGCACATCAAAGGCACGCAGGCCCAAGGCGCGCTTGGCGGCCTCGCGACAATTGGCAAAAGCCTCTGGCAGAAGGCTGTTTAAATCCTCACCAGATGTGGCGCGATCTCGCAGTTCAGCCGTCTTGGCCACCAGGCCCTCATCGCTCAGAGCTTCAAACTCAGGTTCAAGCGCGTTGATTTTCTCGATCAACGGCCGGGTCGCTTTGACCTTGCGATCATTTGGTGTGCCAAAAACTTTTTTAGCAAGTGTTCCTAGACCCAGCATATTCGCTCCGCATGGTTATTCAAATCAAATGAGGGATTTGCTTGCCCACCGCGCCACCGCAGCTTATGAAAAGCCAAAGGCATGTGCAGAGTTGAGCCGGCCCCCTCCGGGCCACCCAAACGATGTATGGGTCCCGCATTACAGTGTCAACGGCGCGGGCCAGTCCGTGCGCATCAAAGGATAAAACAATGGCAAAATCATCCACAATCTTCCGCAACATAGCCTTCACTTTGTTCTTATCCACACCCTTGGCCGCTCAAGAAGCTAATTTGACCACCGTGGTTGCCACCGTAAACGGCACAGAACTGACGCTCGCCCATGTGCTTGACATCAAACGGCAGCTGCCAGAGCAGTATAGAAACCTTGAAGACAGCGTATTGTTCAATGGAATAATCGAACAATTGGTTCAGCAACAACTCTTGGCCAGCTCCGTAGAAACCCCGCCAAGCTGGCTGCCCACAGCGATGGAAAATCAAGAGCGCAACCTGCTGTCTACAACTGTCATTGAGGACATTCGCGCAGGCGCGCTCAGTGACGCGGCGCTGCAATCTGCCTATGAGGCCAAATTCCCTGCCGGTGGCGGCGAAGCAGAATATCAAGCCTCACATATTTTGCTCGAAACCGAGGACAAAGCACGTGAGCTTTTGAAGCTTTTGGATGAGGGCGCAGATTTTGCAACGCTCGCCCAGGAACATTCAACTGGCCCCTCCGGCCCGCGCGGTGGTGATTTGGGCTGGTTTGGTAAGGGTCAAATGGTGAAACCCTTTGAAGATGCAGTTCTCAACATGGAGCCAGACACCTATACCGGCCCAGTGCAAACCCAATTTGGCTATCATCTCATCTTGTTGAGAGACCGCAGGGTAATGGCACCCCCCAGCTTTGAAGAGGTTCGGGGCGAGCTGGAAGTTGAGCTGCAAAATGCCGCTGTCGAAGCACATTTGCGCGCCTTAATGGATGAGGCGGATGTCACCCTGCTGAGCGATGGCATTGATCCATCCGTGCTATCAACCTTGGATCAATAACATCATGACACAGATATCCCCTCTGGCCCCCGCAAATTTTCCAAATCTGCCCGCCATTGACGGGGTGCGCTTCGCCACGGCAGCCGCTGGGGTGAAATACCCCGGACGGACCGACGTCATGCTGGCCGCCATTGCGCCAGGAGCGGCCATCGCAGGCGTCTTCACCCGCTCCGCGACCCGCGCGGCCAGTGTCTTGGATTGTCAGGATAAAATTGGCGGTGATATGTCAAAAGGTGCTGCAATACTTGTCAATTCCGGCAATGCAAACGCCTTCACAGGCGCTGCGGGAAAGGCCTCGGTTGGCCGTATCTGTGCCGCGGTTGCCGCCCGACTCAATATTCCCGCTGAAGCGGTTTTCACCTCCTCAACGGGGGTGATTGGTGAGGTCTTGCCAGATCAAAAAATCACAGATTGCCTTGACCAACTGACAGCCTCCCTAAACCCGGCAGCGCAGGAAGAGGCCGCACGGGCCATCATGACGACCGACACCTTTCCCAAAGGTGCGTCAAAGAT
>JGI20158J14315_10002254_pt1 | contig 13567 bp, 10 predicted proteins | sample COG_08_FD_14315 | JGI IMG/M metagenome (IMG submission 14315)
ATTGAAGAATGCCGAATGATATTTTTAGATTGGGCACTTGAAGGTTCCAAAACTGATTTAACAGAAGATATCAATATTTTATTAGAGGAATACCAGGGAAAGTTTAGCAATCATCCAATGACTAGTGTACTTCGTTCAGGATTATTAAAATCTAAAAAAACTGGTAGACGAGGCGGTAGATCTGCAAGGAAATCAGGTACTTAATGTGCTAAGCTAAGGCGTGCAAGATTCTTACCCAAGATCTTATGCCTTTGTGAAAACTTCGTATGTCGTATTTTTCGTTTGGTGAATGTATTGAATCATCGTCTTGAGCAAATCCAATAAGCATAGTTTCTAAGCCTATTATGGTTTGAAAATGCCCAGCAATTGGAATTGAGCCACCGCAACCCACGTATACACCAGAGTTTTCCCACTCTGAAGATAAAGCATTTCTAGCAATTTCAAATGATGGGTTATCAATTGCCATGTTTGATGCCATGGAAGAACCATGTAATTTATATTCCAATGTACAATCTTCTGGCAAATACTTCTCAAGATGTCTATTAAATGCTGATTGAATTTTATCGGGATTTTGTTTTCCTACCAATCTAAAACTCACTTTTGCATGGGCTTCGCTTGGCAATACTGTTTTAAATCCTTCTCCCGTGTAACCTCCCCAAATACCGTTTATTTCAGCTGTTGGTCGAGACCATATCTGCTCTAAAACTGATCTATCTTTTTCGCCTGCCGGTATTTTTAAACCTACTTCTGATAAGAATGTATTTTCATCAAAAGATAAATTATTCCATTGTTGCATAATTTTTTCAGGTATTTCTTCAACACCTTCATAAAACCCTTCAAGTGTTACACGTCCACTATCGTCATGCATTGCTCCTAGAGCTTTGTAAGAACCCTTATTGGGTTTATTGACGGACCTCCATACATTCCAGAATGTAAATCTTTACTTGGGCCTTTTATTGTGATTTCTTGGCTAACCATGCCCCGAAGCATTGTAACGATGGATGGTGTGTCTTTTTCAACCATTCCTGTATCACAAATTAACGCAATATCAGCTTTAAGTTCATCTATGTGATCTTTCAAATATGGTACCAATGATGGTGATCCGCTTTCTTCTTCGCCTTCAAAAAAAACAGAAATTCTATTAGGTAATTTACCTGTAACTTCTTTGTATGCCCTGCATGCTTCAATAAATGTCATTAATTGACCTTTATCATCAGATGCTCCACGACCTCGAATTACTGGACCTTTTTTAGTTTCCTCCAACTTAGGTTTAAATGGATGATTATTCCATAATTCGATTGGATCAATGGGTTGTACATCATAGTGACCGTAAAATAATGTATGAGTTCCTCCTTTGCCACCAGTTGCCATAACCATAGGGTGTCCCGGAGTTTCCCTAATCTCTGCATTAAATCCAATAGATATTAAATCATCTACAAGCCATTCAGCTGCAGCAACACATTCATCTGAATATTGTGGATCTGTTGAAATGCTTTCAATACGCATTAATTCCATTAAGCGAGCTATTGAATTTTCAAGATCTCCATCAACATGGTCTAAAATTGCATCTAATGACATTATCCAACTCCATTTTTTACTCTTTTGATCACTTTTATTATTATGAGCAAGATTAAAGTAATATTTTATGATTTAAATTTTTCATAACTGATTAAAATGAAACATTAAAAGAGTTCCAAAAAAACCATAGGTAAATGTTTATTATGTTTCTTTTGACGTACCAAATCAGTTTTAATAGTTTATGTCAGAAAATTTTTTTCTTCATATTTAGTTTTATTAAGTACTGCCATAAAAAATCTTAATAAATCGTTATTTATCTGTGATCCACCCGCCACCATATATCCTGGTACTTTCATTATCATAGAAAACACATGCTTGTCCTGGTGCTATGCCTTCTTCTGCCATTATTAACTCCACGGATGCAGTTGTTTCAGATATTGGCCTAATAATTGCTTCTTTCGGCGATCGAGTAGATCTAACACGAACTGACAGTGAACGCTCTTTCGAATCTAGAAAATTGTCTTCACCAAGCCAATTAATCTCTTTGATTAAAATTGTTCTGGTAGCAAGGGATTCTTTTGGCCCAACAATAACTTGCCTGTTATCAGCATCAAGTTTGATTACATATAGTGGATCTCCNCCCCCAATACCAAGTCCTCGGCGTTGACCAACAGTATAATTTATTATTCCTTTATGCTCTCCCAATACTTCTCCACTTTGATTAACTATTTGACCTGGGTTTGCTGCTTCAGGCCGCAATTTTTCTATTACTGCAGCATATGAACCATTTGGTACAAAACATATATCTTGGCTATCAGGCTTATCTGCCACTGGCAGTCCATATTTATGGGCTAATTCACGTGTATCTTTTTTTGACTTAAGGTGGCCAAGTGGAAACCGTAAATAATCTAGTTGTTTTTGTTTGGTTGAGAATAAAAAATAGCTTTGATCTCGATCTTGATCTGCGGCTTTATGCAACTCTGCTTTTCCATTTTGAACAAACCGCTGAATATAATGCCCTGTAGCCATGCAGTCAGCATCTAAATCTTTTGCTGTCTCTAATAAGTCTCTGAATTTCACGCGTTCATTGCATCGTATGCAAGGAACTGGTGTCGCCCCAGCTAAATAAGCATCTGCAAATTCGTCAATTACACTTTCTTTAAATTTATTTTCATAATCTAAAACATAATGTGGAAAACCCATTTCTTCTGCCACTCTTCGAGCATCCTGGATATCTATTCCTGCACAACAGGCTCCTTTCTTAGCTAAGGCAGCACCATGATCATATAATTGTAATGTTACTCCAACAACGTCATAACCTTCATCGCAAAGCATCGCTGCGACTACAGAGCTATCTACACCTCCTGACATAGCAACAAGAACACGAGTATCCTTAGGATCCTTAGGAAAGCCCATTGAATTAAGAGCTTTTGTGCTTTGTTTCATATTATTGTCCATTTTTTGTTGCTTATAGTTTAATCAATAACTCTCTCAAGACATTATTTAGTCTTTTATTAAATTAAATCTCTATGACTTTATAACTTTATTTTTTNAGTTTATNCTTTACGCTTGGCTAACTTAATCTTAAATTTTATNAAATAACATATACGTAGGTTTGCTAAATGTTAAATGATTACTCTGTTGAAGATTTAGATGANGTTGAGGCCAAGAAAGAGCTTATTCGACTAAATGAAATATTAGATAGAGCTAATAGTGATTATTATAATAATGATGCGCCTAATTTATCTGACTCAGAATATGATATATTAAAAAAGAGAAATTCAGACATTGAGTTAAGATTTCCAAACCTTAAGCTTCAAAACAGTGTGAGTAATAAAGTAGGTTCAAAACCTTCTAATTCATTTAAGAAAATAAAACATTCGGTAAAGATGCTATCCTTAGCAAATGGTTTTGATGAACAGGATATAATTGATTTTGATCATAGAATTAAAAAAATCCTTGGTCATGAAGACACAATTATAACATATGTCGCGGAACCAAAAATAGATGGCCTTTCATTATCATTAAAATATCTTGATGGTAAATTGTCTCAGGCGACAACACGAGGTGATGGAGAAGTTGGTGAAAATGTAACAGAAAATGCCAAAACAATACAAAACATTCCAAAAAATATTCATAATGCACCCAGCATATTAGAGGTTAGAGGTGAGGTTTATATGAGTATGGATGACTTTAATAAATTAAATATTAAACAAGAAAAAAATAATGCTAAAGTATTTGCTAATCCGAGAAATGCTGCTGCTGGATCCTTACGACAACTTGATAGAAGTGTAACTGCATCACGACCTCTGAAATTTTATGCGTATGCATGGGGTGAAGTTTCTACTCCAATTTCTGACACCCAATATAATGCCATAAATAAGTTAAGAGATTTTGGATTTTCAACAAACGACTTAACAAAAAAATGTTATGGACCAAAAGAATTAATACATCATTACGATAAGATATCAAATAAAAGAGCGGATCTTGGCTATGATATAGATGGTGTTGTTTATAAAGTTGATAATCTATTGTTTCAAGATAGATTAGGTTATCGATCTACCACTCCTAGATGGGCAATAGCACATAAATTTCCGGCTGAAATTGCAAAAACTTGGTTGCAATCTATTGAGATTCAGGTTGGCAGAACAGGTGCATTATCTCCTGTTGCTCGATTAAAGCCTGTAAATGTTGGTGGGGTTATAGTTTCAAACGCAACACTTCATAATGAAGATTATATTAAAGGTAGAGACTCAAAAGGAAATCTCATCAGAGGTGGAAATGATATCCGAGAAGGTGATTGGGTTCATATATACAGGGCAGGAGATGTAATCCCGAAAATTAGTGATGTAGATATTTCAAAGCGAAATTCAACAAGCAAACCTTATTCATTCCCAACTCTTTGCCCGGAATGTAATAGTCCGAGTGAACGTATTGAAGGTGACAGCGTGGCGAGATGTATCGGTGGAATAACTTGCCCCGCCCAAGCCGTCCAGGGTTTAGCTCATTTCGTATCTAGGGGTGCTTTTGACATTGAAGGACTTGGCAACAGACAAATAGAACAATTTTATGAATTGGGATGGGTTAAGGAACCTTCTGATATATTTAAGTTAAAATTGCGTTATGAAAATGGGATCCAGCGTTTGGAAAATAGAGATGGTTGGGGGAAAAAATCGGCAAATAATCTATTTAATGCTATAGAAGCAAAGCGAAAAATACCATTAAATAAAATGCTTTATGCCCTTGGAATACGCCATGTTGGAGAAAATTCTGCTTCATTATTATCTAAACATTATAAATCTTTTGATAATTTAAGAAAATCAATGGATGAAGCGAAGAATATGGAAGATAAAAAATGGTCTGAGTTGTTATCTATTGATGGGGTGGGTGAAATATTAGCTAAAACTATTGTTCAAGTATTTTGTAATCCATCCCAAAGAAAAATAATCGATAATTTAGTTGATGAACTTGAAATTGAAAGTGAATTAAATGTTTTAGTTTCGGATAGTGCTGTTGACGGTAAAGTCGTTGTATTTACAGGAAGTTTAGAGCGCATGACACGTTCTGAAGCAAAGATTTCTGCTGAAAAGTATGGAGCAAAGGTTTCAGGTTCAGTATCTAAAAAAACAGATTTTGTGATTGCTGGTCCAGGTGCTGGCTCAAAAGAAAGAAAAGCAATTGAATTAGGAGTAAAGGTTTTATCTGAAACAGAATGGCTGGATTTAATAGATATAAATAAATTAGCAGATGCCAAGTAGACCTCAAATACTCTTCCCATTATTTGGGCAATTAACTCAATTTTCAGGAATAGGTCCCAAGATTGCATTAAATTTATCGAAATTAGATATTAATTCACCGCGCGACCTTTTATTTAATTTGCCTTATTCGCTTCTGACTAGAAATAAAGTTGATACAGTTTTTGGCAAATCAAATAACGATATAATCATTGTAGAAATAACTGTTGATGAACATATTGAAAATCTACAAAAAAATAGGCCCTACAAAATAAATGTAAGTGANNCAAAAACATCATTTCAANTNGTTTTTTTTCATTCNAANAAAAANTGGTTNCGAGATTTGTTTCCAATTGNTNATAAGGTGCTGATATCTGGAAAATTAGAGTATTTTGAAGGNAGAGCGCAAATTACNCACCCAGATTATGTTTTGAAGCCTGGCNANGAAGNNCAAGTTCCNCTTNTAGAGCCACTATATTCTTTATCTGCAGGAATTACTCAAAAAACNATATCAAAAGCTGCNAGGCAAGCCTTAAAATTGGTTCCAGGCTTAAATGAATGGATAAGTCCATCAATTATTAATAAATATGCATGGCCTACTTGGGTCGAAGCTTTGCAAGATTCTCATTTGCCAAAAAACATAAATCAAATAAATTCTGACTCAATTAATCGTTTAAGATTAGCATATGATGAATTGCTGGCACACCAATTAACATTAGCNATAGCAAGAGAAAATTATAGAAAATCTAAAGGAATAAAAAATATAGGGAATGGAANTTTATCNTCAAAAGTAATTAAATTACTGCCATTTGATCTNACAAATGCACAGNTAAGAGTGATTGATGAAATTAGAGATGANATGTCTCAACCTTTTCGAATGAATAGGCTTTTGCAAGGTGACGTTGGATCGGGCAAAACTCTTATTGCTTTTTTATGTATGCTCAGTGCGATTGAAGCGGGTGGTCAAGCAGTTATAATGGCGCCAACTGAGATTTTAACAAAGCAACATGAAGATACTTTAAAACCATTAGCAGCCAAGGCAGGAATTATACTCGAAAGTTTATCTGGCCGAGATAAGGGAAAAGAGCGTAAATTTAAAATTGAAGCAATAGCTACTGGTAAAATACAGATTATTGTTGGCACTCATGCTGTTTTTCAAGAAAGCATCAAATATAATGATCTGAGATTGGCAATAATAGATGAACAACATCGTTTTGGTGTTCGTCAACGTATGGACTTAGGTAAAAAAGGTAATGCAGTTGATATTTTGGTTATGACTGCAACTCCTATTCCTAGATCATTAGCTTTGACCAATTATGGAGACATGGAGCTTTCTGAGCTAGATGAAAAACCAATTGGGCGAAAGCCAATAAATACTGTTATGGTTTCAAGTTCAAGAATTTTTGAGGTAATCGAACGCCTAAAAGCCGCTATTAAAACTGGTAACCAAATCTACTGGGTATGCCCACTGGTCGAAGATAGTGAGTTTATTGAATTAACTTCAGCTGAAGATCGAGCAAACAAACTTTCAAAAGTATTAGGAAGAGATAATGTTGGGCTAGTCCATGGTAAAATGCCTGCTGAAGAAAAAGACGAAGTAATGTTGGACTTCATTAACAACAAAATAAAAATTCTTGTAGCCACAACTGTAATAGAAGTTGGAGTTGATGTGCCCAATGCAACTATAATCGTCATCGAACATTCTGAAAGATTTGGATTAAGTCAATTACATCAATTGCGAGGACGGGTTGGAAGGGGATCTGATGCTTCTACGTGTTTGATGTTGTACGAGCCACCACTTGGCAAAACAGCTAAAAAAAGATTGGAAGCAATTCGAGAGACAAATGATGGATTTAAAATTGCTAATGTCGATTTAAAATTACGCGGTGCAGGTGATGTATTGGGCGTGGCACAATCAGGCCTACCTAAATTTCGCATAGCTGATATTGAAGTTCATTCAAATTTAATGGAATTGGCAAAAGATGAAGCACGTCTAATTATGGCAAAGGATCCAACATTAATGAGTCCTCAAGGAAACGCATTACGTAATTTATTATATATAATGGGTGCTGATCAATATATAAAACTATTATCAATAGGTTAGAAGGTTAAATTAAAGTGCAAATAATATTATTATAACTTATTTATATTTGCATAAGCATCTATAATTGTTTCAAAGCTAAGCATAATTGAAGCATGTCTGTTTTTGTATGAAACCGCGGGTAGAAGCACTTCTAAATTTTCAAATGGATTTTGAGGAATTGGTCCATTTTTTGTAAGCATATTGAATAATTGATCACGCCCAAGTTTAACTTGATCTATATTTAATCCTATAATTTGCTCTGCTATGATTGCTGAAGACGCTTGTCCTAATGCGCATGTTTTCACTTCGTGGCTAAAATTAGTAATTTTGCCTCCATTAACTGTAATCCATACTTGTAAATTTGATCCACACATTGGCGAGCGCCTTGTGGCAGTTCCTGAAAATGTAACAAGAGGAGTTGTGAGGGGAATATTTCCTGCGAATTCGAGTATTTTTTTTGAATAAAGGTCTATCATTTCAGAATTATCAGACATATTACTATACATTAATTAATTACACCTGACATCTTACTAGATCATGTAAATAGAAGATAAAAGGTAAAGGGGCAAAAAATGGTTAAATTTGATATTTCTTCATTGAAATATGACGATAAAGGATTGATTCCAGCAGTAGTTCAAGACTCGTCGTCACTTGAAGTTCTTATGGTTGCCTGGATGAATAAAATATCTCTAGAAAAAACAATTAATACAAATCTGGCAACTTTTTGGTCGAGATCAAGAAATAGTTTGTGGGTGAAAGGTCTCACTTCAGGAAATACACAGAAAGTAGATGAAGTGAGAATTGATTGTGATAGAGATTGTATCTTGTTGTTAGTTACTCCAAAGGGGCCTGCATGCCATACCAACAGAAGAACTTGTTTCTATACAGAATTAGTTGCAGATACAGAAAAAATTATTTTAAACCCAGAAGTTTAATTTAACATTTTTATTATTTTTTCGCGTGAGTATCCAGATTCTCTGTAATTTTTTATTGACCTTGCATCATCTCGCTTAGCAAGCCTTTTACCAAATTCATCACGAATAAGTTTATGGTGATGATATACTGGAGTGGGGAGGTTCAAAATATATTGCAATATAACATGAATTTTAGTTGCCTCTAACAAATCCTCGCCTCTAGTAACATTTGTTATACCTTGAAATGCATCATCTAAAACAACAGAAAGATGATAGGAGATCCCAATATCTTTTCGAGCAAGGATAACTGATCCAATATTTTCGATTGCTTCTTCTTTAGTAAATGAAATCTTTCCATATATTTTATCAAAAAAAGAAAAGTTATTTTTATCTAAACTATTTAAGTTTAATCGAAGAGCCGTTGAAGGCATTTTTTTTGATTTAATCTTATTTAAGCATGTATTTGGATATATAATTCCATCTGGTCCATATAATGTCTTTTCATTAGGTGCAGAAGCAATATTGATATCTTTTCTTGTGCAATCACAGCCAAATAAATAGTTATTATCCCATAAACTCTGAAGTGTTTTTTTATAAAACTTGAATCTAGAAGACTGTTTTAATATTGGCTTTTCATGATTAATTCCGAGCCATTTTAGATCATCTAATATTTGCTCTATAAATAATTTCTTACATCTGATCTGATCTATGTCTTCAATCCTGATAAAGAATTTGCCACCGGATCGAATTGCTGAGTTATAAGCTAATAAAGCAGAGTAAGCATGTCCAAGATGTAATAAGCCAGTGGGCGAGGGTGCAAACCGTTCTATTTTCATTATTCACCCACCTCCAGGATAATAATCTATGAATTATTTAACCATGTAGTCCAGTCATTCTTTGCTCTATCTGTATAAGCTTTATAGCGATCTTTACGATTACGACGGCCACCTTTCACATTATTAACAGGTGGAAACAAACCAAAATTTACATTCATTGGCTGAAATGTTTTTGCGTCTGCACCCCCTGTAATATGGCTAATTAAAGCACCCATTGCGGTTGTGTTGGGTGGACTATTGATTTTCTCAGCCTTAATTTCTGCTACTGCTAGCTTTCCAGCAAGTAAACCCATTGCAGCACTTTCGACATAGCCTTCCACACCAGTAATTTGGCCTGCAAATCTTATTTTTGGGCGTGATTTTAATCTCATCTGATCATCTAATAATAATGGGGAATTTATAAAGGTATTTCTATGAATACCTCCTAATCTTGCAAACTTTGCTTTTTCGAGACCAGGTATCATAGAGAGTACTCGTACCTGCTCACTATATTTCATTTTTGTTTGAAAGCCTACAATATTAAAAAGTGTTCCAAGTGCATTATCTCTTCTTAACTGGACAACAGCATGAGCTTTAATTTCAGGTTGGTGAGGGTTTGTTAAGCCTACAGGTTTCATTGGTCCCCATCTAAGCGTCTCCCTACCTCTTTCGGCCATGATTTCAATAGGTAAACATCCATCAAAATATGGAGTGTCTTTTTCCCAATCTTTAAATTCTGTTTTTTCAGAGTTTAACAAAGCATCAACGAATGCATTATATGTATCTTCATCCATTGGGCAATTAAGATATGCTGTGCGCTCTTCTTCAGTTTCTCCTTTATCATAGCGTGATTGCATCCATGCTTTTGACATATCAATGCTGTCTGAAAATACAATTGGTGCAATCGCATCAAAAAAAGCTAATGATTTTTGATCTGTATTTTTCAAAATATCATTTGCTAAATTTCTTGATGTTAATGGTCCTGTCGCAATAATTGTATGCCCCCAGTCATCTGATGGAAGGTCATGAATTTCATTTCTATCAATTTTAACTAGAGGATGATTAGTAATTTTTTTTGTAACTGATGCAGAGAAAGCTTCTCTATCTACAGCTAAGGCTGATCCAGCTGGTAGTGCATGTTTATCACCCATTTCCATAATAATTGAATTTGCTGCGCGCATTTCCCAATGAAGTAAGCCAACAGCATTTAATTCATCATCGTCAGATCTAAAAGAATTTGAACAAACAAGTTCTGCCAAGTCATGGGACTGATGAGCAAAAGTTTCAACTTTTGGACGCATTTCATGAAGGACTACTGGTATTCCAGCAGAAATTATCTGCCATGCTGCTTCAGATCCTGCCATGCCGCCGCCGACTATGTGTATAGGTTTAAACATTATTTTGATATATTTCTACTGAGTAAAAAGAAAAGAGCCATTTTATGGCTCATTTTCATTATTTATTTTCATCTTTTTGTGTGAACTCTTCAGTGGAGTTTTCTTCATCTTCTGTTTCTGCAATATACGCTACTGAAACAACTTTTTCACCATCTTTAGTATTAAATACAGTTACTCCTGATGAAGATCGTCCTTGTAATGATATTCCAGAAACTGGACATCTGATAGATTGCCCAGTCGATGTGGCTAGCATAATTTGGTCTTCTTCATGCACCGTGAATGCAGCAACAACTGTATCATCTCTTCTGTCTAAATTTGCAGCAGCTACACCTTGGCCACCTCGGCCAGAAACTCGATACTCATGTGCCGAAGATCTTTTGCCAAATCCACCTGAAGTGATAATTAGTATCCAATCTTCAAGTTCAGATAATTCTTCATAGCGTTCTTGTGTTATATCATTGCCAGGTGTTTCGCCATCTGAGATTGCTCTTCGCATTTTAAAGTAGGCAGTTCGTTCTTCAGATGAAGCATTAACATGTCTGATTACTGCCATAGAAACTACTTTATCTTCAGTAGCTAGCTTAATGCCTCTAACACCTGTTGAGTCTCTCCCTTTAAATACTCGAACATCAGTTGTTGGGAAGCGAATAGCCTTACCTAGGGATGTGGTAAGTAAAAAGTCATCATTTTCAGTCGCAATACGAACATTAACTATAGAAACACCATCTGGTAATTTCATAGCAATTTTGCCATTTGATTTTACATTAGTAAAATCAGACAACGCATTTCTTCTTACACCGCCTGCATCCGTAGCGAATACAATATGTAGGTTGCCCCACTCTTCATCAGGTGCATCAATTGGCATTAATGCAGCAATTGAAACACCTGGATCTATTGGTAGAATGTTAACAATAGCTTTACCTTTTGCATTTCGACCACCTAGGGGTAAGCGCCATGTTTTAAGTTTGTAAACCATTCCATCTGTTGTGAAGAATAGTAATGCAGTATGTGTATTGGCTACAAACATATTTGTAACAAAATCTTCATCTTTGGTGGACATGCCTTGTATGCCCTTACCACCTCGTTTTTGTTCTCTAAATTCAGCTAAATTTGTGCGTTTGATATAACCTGAGTTGGTTATAGTAACAACCATATCTTCTTTTTCGATAAGATCCTCATCGTCCATATCCCCAGCCCATTCTACTATTTCGGTTCGGCGAGGTACCGCAAATTTTTCACGTACTTCTTTTAGCTCATCTGAAATTATAGACATAATACGTTCTCTAGAACGTAAAATTTCCAGATAATTTTGGATTTTACCTGCTAACTCTTCTAGCTCATCAGTTACTTCTTTTACCCCCATTGCGGTAAGACGTTGAAGGCGAAGCTCTAGAATTGCACGTGCTTGGGTTTCTGAGAGATTATATGTTTTATCTTCATTTAGAGTGTGGCTTGGATCATCTATTAAGGAAATATATTGAGATATATCTGCTGCAGGCCAGCGGCGAGTCATAAGTTTTTCACGGGCTTCCGCAGGATCATTTGATCCTCTAATGGTAGCAACTATTTCATCTACATTAGATACAGCAACAGCCAATCCACAAAGAATATGACTTCTTTCTCTTGCTTTATTTAATTCAAATGCTGTGCGTCTTGCTACAACTTCTTCTCTAAAACCAATAAAATAACTTAAAAATTTGTATAATGTTAATTGTTCAGGTTTACCGCCATTTAATGCCAGCATGTTGCAACCAAATGATGTTTGAAGAGGCGTAAATCTAAATAATTGATTTAGAACAACTTCAGCTGTAGCGTCGCGTTTTAGTTCAACAACAACTCTAACGCCAACTCGATCAGACTCATCCTGAACATGTGAAATTCCCTCAATTTTCTTGTCTCTTGATAATTCAGCAATCTTTTCAATCATTGATGCTTTATTAACTTGATAAGGAATTTCATCTATAACTATTGCATATCGGCCACTACGTATTTCTTCTACGCGTGTCCTTGCCCTTATAATTACAGATCCACGTCCCTCATTGTAAGCCTTAATTGCTCCAGATCGACCAAGTATTACAGCGCCAGTTGGAAAATCTGGAGCTGGTACATATTCCATTAAATCAGAACTTGTTAGTTCTGGATTATTTATTAAAGCCAGTGTCGCGTTAATAACCTCTCCTAAATTATGGGGAGGAATATTTGTAGCCATACCAACTGCAATACCACCAGCACCATTTACAAGCATATTTGGGTAGCGAGCAGGGAGAACAGTGGGTTCAGATTCTTTTCCATCATAGTTGTCTTGAAAATTAACTGTGTTTTTATCGATATCTAACAGTAAATATTCTGATGGTTTGTCTAACCGAGCTTCAGTATAGCGCATTGCAGCAGCATTATCACCATCCATTGACCCAAAGTTACCTTGACCATCAATTAAAGGCAAAGACATAGAGAAATCTTGGGCCATTCGTACGAGAGCATCATATATGGCGCTGTCACCATGCGGATGATAACTTCCCATAACATCACCAACTGATTTTGCAGACTTTCTGTAAGATTTGTTATGTGTGTAACCATTTTCATGCATCGCATAGAGTATTCTTCGATGAACAGGTTTTAACCCATCACGCAAATCAGGTATTGCGCGACTTACAATAACTGACATTGCATAATCTAGGTAAGAGGTTTTCATTTCCTCTTCAATTGTTATTTGTGGACCATCGTATGNTGGTAATTCAGGCGTATCATCCGTTGGTGTTTTTATTTCATCAGTCACTTTATTTTTACCTGCTATATTTTGTATATTTTATAACATATACTGTCATAAAGCGCAACTTGTAGTGCTTTATGAAAATTTTATTATTAATTTACATAAAAATTATTTTAATCAATTAGTAACAATGGTTTGTAGGCATAAATTAATGTAAAAAACGTCAAGATTTTGGAATAACCTCATATCCAGTTTCTTCTGGTTCATCATCTGTCATTTCGGAAGGGAATCCATCAGCTAATATACTTAAGCCAGTTGCATCTTCAAGTCGTCTTATTATGTTGGGCGACCACTCTCGAGGGCCATATCTTTTAATTCCATCTTCAAAAATAGTAT
>JGI20158J14315_10002255_pt1 | contig 13566 bp, 13 predicted proteins | sample COG_08_FD_14315 | JGI IMG/M metagenome (IMG submission 14315)
ATTAGTGATATTAAAAAAAGATAATGTATCTAAAGGGTTTCTATATTTATCCCTTTTCTTATAATCTATTGTTCTATTTTCAGAATTTATTGATTGCTCTAATGTTTGAGAAAATACAATATTGGTTATTAAAATATTTAAAAATAATATTTTAATAACGTTTTTAAATAATAACTGATAAAATATTGAAACCTCCTTAAGCTCACTATAAGCTTCTAATGAGAGTCACTTTTTGAAGCTATATAGTCCATTACTGCAAGCATAACTCCCGAAAGTACAAATACAAGATGAATAATTACCATCCATCTTAGTTCTTGCTCAGTTTTAGTGCTAATATCTAAAAATGTTTCTAATAAATTAATACCTGAAATTGCTACAATAGAAGCCACCAATTTCAACTTAAGGCCGCTAAAATCTACTTTCCCCATCCAGCTTGGTTTATCTTCGCTGTTTTCTGCAATACCAATTTTTGAAACAAAATTTTCATAACCAGCAAATATAACCATCAGGACTAAATTACCAATTAATGCTAAATCAACTATATGTAATACAAATAATAATAGGTCTTTTACATCCATAGCAAACATTAAAGGAATACTATGAAAAAATTCTTGTAATACTTTTACAGTAATAAAAAACAAAGAGATAGAAAGTGCTAAGTATACAGGGGCCATAAACCAGCGGCTTGCAAAAATTGCTTTTTCTAGCATATTTTCAATTTGTTTTTTCATTATAGACTCTTTCATTTTTTTATATTGCATGATGATAATTAATAAATCTATATATTAATTATTTTCGTAAATTATTAGTGTTTATATGGATTGTCTAGTAATTTTGTTTAAGGAGATCAGCTATGGTAAGATTATTTATTATTCTTTTTTTATTATTTTCTAAGCAAGCTATAGGTAATGAAATGTTATTTGAAAACTTTAATAATAGTCCAAAGGAAAAATGGGAGTTTATATCAGATGATGTAATGGGTGGGTTTTCTAATGGTAAGATAGAATTTATTAAAGAAAAAAATATCTCTTTTGCTCGAATGACGGGAAACGTAAGCTTAGAAAATAATGGAGGTTTCATTCAGTTTAGGAGAAAAATACTAGATAGGTTTGATACTAATTATAAAGGAATTCAAATAGAAGTAAGAGGCAATATAGATGAATACTTTATACATTTAAGAACTACTGGAACATTATTGCCTTGGCAATATTATCAAGCTTCTTTTAAAGTAGATAGAAATTGGAAGACTATAAATATACCCTTCGAAAGTTTTAAAAGATCAGGTGTTATGTTAACAAAAGTTATAAATGCAAAAAATATAAAATCTATAGCTATAGTTGCTTTTGGAAAGGAATATAAAGTATTAATTGATGTGAATAATATTAATATTTATTAGTTATTTATAACTGATAAAAACTTACTACTATATTTTTTTAATTTACTAGGCCCAACTCCATTTATTTTAGAGAAATCAGTTTCATCTTTAGGTTTTAATTTTGCCATTTCAATAAGGCTTGAATCAGAGAAAATTACAAATGCAGGAACTGCTAGGGATTTAGAAATTGTTAACCTCAACTCCTTTAAAGAAGTTAATAGTTCCAGATCAGAATTTTCAATATTATACGTTATTTTTTCTTTTTTATTGTTATTAGTTTTATTTATTTTTAATTCTATTTCTTTATAATTAAAATATAACTCATTTTTTAGTAATTGAAGCCCTGTTTTAGTGATTTCTAGGCATCCAAATTTCTTAATATTTATAATAATATGCCCAGAAGAAAGTAGCTGTCTTATAAAACCTTGCCAAAAATTTTTACTGTAATTACTTCCTACTCCAAAAGTTTTTATTTTATCATGTTGCCAAAAATTTTTACTGTAATTACTTCCTACTCCAAAAGTTTTTATTTTATCATGTCTTCTTTCAACTATTTTAGACGTTTTATCTCCTAATAATATATTAATAATATGTGCTGCTCCAAAATATTGTCCAGATCTATATATTGCAGAAAGTACCATCTGTGCTAATTGGGTTCCTTCTAACATCTTAGGCGGACTCAAACAATTATCACAATTATTACAGTTATCTATTTCTTCATCAAAATATGATAATAAAGCTTTTTTTCTACAGATGGGGGTTTCGCAATATGCGAGTAAGCTATCAAGTCTCTTGTTCTCTCTTAATTTATGTTGGCTATCAGCTTTATCATTCTCTATAAATCGTCTTCTTTGAAATAAATCATTTAATCCATATAACAATAAAGTATCAGAGGGTTCCCCATCTCTACCTGCACGACCTATTTCTTGGTAATAAGATTCAATGCTTGAAGGCAAGCTAGTGTGCGCTACAAATCTAACATTTGATTTATCTATTCCCATACCAAAAGCTATGGTAGCTACAATTATAATTCCGTCTTTGGTCATAAATTTATTTTGATTATTTTTTCTAAAACTTGATTCTTGTCCAGCATGATAAGGAATAGCATCGAAATTATTTTCAATAAGAAAGTTAGCTACACTCTCTGTTTCTTTTCTTGATAAGCAATAAATAATTCCTGATTCTTGATTTTTATTTTTAATGAAGTTTAGTAATTGCTTCTTCCAATTATTTGTTTTTTGTTCTACGGCTAAGCTTAAATTTGGACGATCAAAACCTTGTACTAAAATTTCGGCATTATAATTACATAGCTTATGAATTATATCTTCTCTAGTATTCTTATCAGCAGTTGCAGTAAAACTAGCTATAATTGCCTCTGGAAAAATCTGAGATAATTTTGATAGCTCTTCATACTGTGGCCTGAAGCTTGCTCCCCATTTAGATATACAATGGGCTTCATCTATTGCAAACATAGCAATATCAATATCTTGTAAATCATATAATGTTTTTTCGCTCATTAAATTCTCAGGTGATAGGTATAAAATTTTAATAATACCTTTTTTAAAATCTTGTAAACTTTTTTTATTTTGTGCTTCTGTCAAATGTGAATGAACTCTTTCTGCCGGAACACCTAATTCCTTTAATGCTAAAATTTGATCATCCATTAATGCTACTAAGGGAGATACTACTATAGATCCGCGCTTAAATAGTAATGCGGGGATTTGATAACAGAGAGATTTTCCTGCACCGGTAGGCATAACAGCAAGAATATTTTTTTTATTTAGTATTGTATTAATGATTTCTTCTTGACCGGTCCTAAAAGTATTATAGCCAAATACATTATTTAGTATTTGTTGTGTATCCATTATTGTTCCTAATTATAATATATTCTCATATTTACCTTATATATAATATTAAATCATATTAAATATATATACATTAAAGCTTAAACTTCTTGCTATTGAATAATGCATATGATATCGCCCCTATTAACTAACCTTTGAGTTTTATATCATTTATCTCAATAAGCTAAGATTATAGCATTTTTGTTTTAATATTGGATTTCTCTTGGTGCTAAAATAAATGAAAGTATTTTAATGAAATTTGAAGAATTAGGTTTAACTAGCCCTATACTTAGAGCTATAGATTCTGAAGGGTATAGTGAACCTACACCTATTCAAGTAGCAGTAATACCAAAGTTTCTAGAGGGAAATGATATAGTTGGGGTAGCCCAAACAGGTACAGGAAAAACTGCTGCATTTGTACTTCCAATTTTAGAAAGATTAGTTAAAAAAGTTAAACGTAATGAATCAAAATGTTTTCCTGTACTAGTATTAGTTCCTACACGAGAGCTTGCTATGCAAATAGTAGATAAAGTAAGAACATATGGAAGTATTATTCGCCCTAAAGCAGTGCTAGTTGTTGGTGGAGCAAAACCAGGACCACAAATTAAAGCTCTCAAAGATGGTGCAGACATTGTAGTAGCTACCCCAGGTAGATTGCTAGATCATGTGACCTCAAAAGTAGCAAGGTTGGATTTAACTAGTACTGTTGTGCTGGATGAAGCAGATCAAATGTTAGACCTTGGCTTTATGCCTAGTATTAAGAAAATTATGTCAAAAATATCAAAAGATAAGCAAGCAATACTACTTTCTGCAACTATGCCTAAAGCAGTAAGAGCTCTGGCTGATGAATTTTTACATAAGCCAAAAGAGGTAAATGTAGCACCTAGCACCAGACCAATAGAATTAATAGATCAAAGAGTATTTATAGTTAAGAAAGAAGCTAAACTTAAATTTATTCTTGATATATTTAATAACCATACAGTTTATCGTTCTATAATATTCGTAAGAACTAAAATGGGTGCTAATAAATTGGCAGTTAGACTAAAAAAGTCTGGTATAGAAGTCGATGCAATTCATGGTGATAAAAGCCAAAGCCAAAGAACTAGAACATTAAAAAATTTTAGATTAGGTAAATTAAATATATTAATTGCTACTGATATTGCAGCAAGAGGAATAGATGTTGATGATATATCACATGTTATAAATTATGACATGCCTAATGAAGCTGAAATATATATTCATCGTATTGGAAGAACTGCAAGAGCTGGAAAGTCTGGTATAGCTATTTCATTATGTGATGTATCAGAAAAAAGAAAATTAAAAGCAATTGAAAAATTGATAGGATATTCCTTATATGGAAAAATTTTAAATGAATCAGAAGATTTAATTTTAGGAGATAGTAAGCCTGATTTTAATAAAAAGTTTAATTATGAAGAAGGTAATAATGATAGAAAAAGAGATAATGGTTTTATAAAAAGTAAAAATAGTGCCAAAAAATTTACAAAAAAAGCTAAGAAAAGATTCGCAGATAAGTATAGTAGTGAAGAAAGAAGACCAAGAAGAGATAGTGAAGAAAGAAGACCAAGAAGAGATAGTGAAGAAAGAAATTCACGCTCAAGCTTTGCAAAACGAGGAGAAAGGTCTTTTGGAGATAAGCCAAAAGGAAAATTTGAGGAAAGAAGACCAAGAAGAGATAGTGAAGAAAGAAATTCACGTCCAAGCTTTGCAAAACGAGGAGAAAACAAGTCCTTTAAAAAAGTTAATAAAAGTAAAAAACGTACATCAGTTAAAAAAAATAGTAGTCCTAATAAACCTTCTATAAATTTAAATGATAGCTATAACGGCTAATGATTTAAAAAATCTTATTAATAAAACTAATCTATAAATATATTATAATCGTACTTTTAGTAAACAAAATGATTAGAGGAAAAATATTATGATTAAACAGTCTTATAACTTAGTAATGAGTACAAATGTAAACCCACTAAGAAACTTACCAAAAATTGTACAGTTTCAATTCATGACAACTTTAGCATTTATGTGGTCATTCATCTTTACTATGTGGGTTGGATCTTTATCTGTGTTTGGACCTTCAGCACTAGCACACACATTAGTTTTAATAGGAGTGTTTTTCACCGCTGAAATTTTTAAAAAAGTCAAAGAATAAACTTAAGAAATAGAGAAAAATATGTATGTAGTAAAAGTCTTCTTAATATTATTATACTTTTTTCCTTTAACTTCTCTAGCTGACGAGGTTTTAGGAGAAAAACTTTTCAATAGAAGTTGTGCTACTTGCCATAAAAGAACAGCTCCAAATATCATTGGAACTAAATTAGAGATGAATACATTCAAAATGATTGTAATGAATGGAAGAGCAGGAACCATGATGGGTTCATTTANNAGTAAATTTACAGAAAAAGAGATAGAAAATATACACACTTATTTATCAAATGCTAAAAAATAAAATTAATATTATTAAATTTTTCTCCAAACAGAATCTATAAAATATTTTTTTGAATCAGTGTAATTTTTAACTATTGTAAATCCAGAGCTTGCTGATAAATCAGCAATGTTATCTTTAGAATATTTAAAAGAGTATTCCAGATGTATTGCTTCAAATACTTCAAATTTAAAATTTTTATTTAATTCCTTAATATGTATATTTTGTTTAACTAAGGATATTAGGTAACTTTCCATCGCACCTAGCACAGGGTTATAAGTGCCAAAATGTATAAAGTTTTTTAAATTAAAGTCACTTTTTAAGCTTTTATTAATTCTAGTTAATAAATTTAAATTAAATTTTTTAGTTAAACCACTCGAATCATTATAAGCTTTATTTAGAATAGATAAATTTTTCTTGAGGTCAAAACCAGTAAATAAATAACTATGGTTATTTATATTTTTGTAAACATTTGTTAGAAATTTTTTAGATTGCTTCGTATTAAAGTTTCCTATACTAGATCCTAAAAAAAGTACCAATTGTATGTTTGTAGATTCTTTTTTTATAAATTTTAATCCTTCTAAGTATTCTCCTATTATACCATGTATAAATAAATTTTTATTAGGTGGTAAATTCTTACTTAATAGCTGTAAAGCTTTTTTTGATATATCAATTGGATAATAGTTAACTTTATAATTATTTTTTAAAAATCCATCTATTATGATTTTACCTTTTGTGCCGTCCCCTGGGCCTAATTCTATAATATCAATTTCATTTAATTTTATTAACTTAGGTAACTTATCTTTAATGGTATTTAGTATTTCAGTCTCTGTTCTTGTTGGATAATAGTCAGAGTGTTTAGTAATTTTTTGAAATAATTTTGATCCTATATCATCGTAAAAATATTTTGATGATATAGCTTTATTTTTTAAGCTTAATCCATAGCCTACATCTTCCGAAAAAGAGTTTTTTGTATTTAATTTATCTTTCTTATTTGTTAATGATAAGTTTGTAATCTTCATTTCATATCCTTCGCTAACCTTATTCCTGAAAACATCCAACGTTGATGGGGTTCATAAAAATTTCTATATGTAGGCCTATGATGTTTATCTGGTGTAACAATTGACCCACCTTTTAGTATAAATTGTCCATTCATAAATTTCTCATTATATTCTTCAATATCACCATTAAAAGCTATGTACCCTGGATATGCTGAATAGTGACTTTTGGTCCACCACCACAAGTTATTAGTTGCGATATCAGTATCGTATGCTTGATAAATATTTTTATTATTCCTTGTTTTATTTATTTCTGGGTTTTTAAGGTATATCTCAGATTCTTCTTCTGTTGGTAATCTACAACGTTTCCATTTTGCATATGCTGATGCTTCATAATAACTTATATGTGATACAGGAGCGTTATCACTAATAGGTAATAATCCGTGCAGTGTGAATTCATACCACTTATTATCTTTCTTATACCAATATTCTGGTTTAATGATATCTTTTTCTTTAATCCAGTCCCAGCCTTTACTTAGCCATAAAGCAGGCTTGGAATAACCTTCATCCTCTATGAAATGGACATAGTCTTTATTACTTACGAACTGTTTATGAATTTTAAAAGGCTGAATATAAACTTTGTGCATAGGTTGTTCATTATCGTATGAAAAATCTTTTTTTTCATGACCAATTTTATATATATTTCCTTCAAAAGTTTTCCATTGTTCATCATCAATTTTTCTTTTTGGAATCTTACTTTTTGTATATTTTATTTTATGAGGGTTAGTATTAAAGATATATTTAATATCCATATGCATTAATTCTTGATGTTGCTCTTCATGATTTATACCTAATTCAATTAAAAAATTGAGTTTATTATTAGTCGTTGATTCAAGAACTTTTTTAATTTTTAGGTCTACATATTTCCTATATTTAATAACTTCGTTAACTGTAGGACGCGAAAGTTGACCTCTTAAGCCTTGTTTCCAGTGGTCACCTGCAGATTTATAATAGGAGTTAAATATAGTTTTATATTGCTTGTTATAACGAGTTAGTTTTTTAATATACTTTAATAGTATCATTTCTTCAAAAAACCATGAGGTATGTCCTAAATGCCATTTTATAGGGCTTACTTCTTCACTAGGTTGCACAACATAGTCTTCTATTTCTAAGTTTTTACAGATTCTAATACTATTTTTTCTAGTATTTATAAATCTCTTTAGTAAATCATTTTTTTGCATAGGCTTATCAATATATTTATATAATTGGTTTACTAAATAACATAATATTAACTTTAATAATTAAAATTATAGGGCGCACCTAGCGTTTATTGATAATATAGAATATTATTAATAAAAAAGTAGTATTATTTATTAATTATTTTTGATTTGGATTATATAGTGAAAATTTCACCAAATAATATTGATAATATCAAATTTGATAATAGTTTTTCAAGGTTGCCAAATAAATTTTATGTTAACGTAAAACCTACTCCAGTCAAATCTCCTAATTTAATTAAATTTAATAAAATATTAGCTAATGATCTAGGTATTAATTTAAATGCGAAAGAATGTAATGATTTTTTTTCAGGGAATACATTATCAAATGGTTCTAATCCTATATCTATGACTTATGCAGGCCATCAATTCGGTAATTGGGTTCCACAATTAGGAGATGGAAGGGCTATTCTCTTAGGTGAAGTAATTGATAATAATGGATATAGAAGAGATATACAACTTAAAGGAAGTGGTCCAACACCTTTTTCAAGGATGGGTGATGGGCGCGCCTGGTTGGGACCTATACTAAGAGAATATATATTAAGTGAAGCTATGAACAAGCTAAATATTCCGACTACTAGGGCTCTTTCTGCTATTTCTACAGGAGAAAATATTTATAGAGAACAAGAATTTCCAGGTGCAATTCTTACTAGAGTAGCACATAGTCATATTAGAGTTGGGACATTTCAGTATTTTGCTGCAAGGCAGGATATAGATTCTTTAAAAATTTTAGCAGATTATATTATTCAAAGGCATTATCCTACATGTCAAGAAGGTGATAACCCATATATAAATTTACTTAAAGAAGTTATTAAGCGGCAAGCCATTTTAATTTCTAAATGGATATCTGTAGGTTTTATCCACGGAGTTATGAATACAGATAATACTTCAATATATGGAGAAACAATAGATTATGGTCCGTGTGCATTTCTTGATGAATATGATCCAAATAAAGTTTTTAGTTCTATAGACCAAAGTGGACGATACTCCTATAAGAATCAACCAGAAATTATTCAATGGAATTTAGCTTGTTTAGCTTCTTCTTTACTTCCGCTAATTCATAAGGATGAAAAGAAATCTATAATATTAGCGCAGAATGCAGTTGATAAATTTCCTGATTTGTATAAAGAAGAATGGCTAAAATTATTTAGAAATAAATTAGGATTACAAACTAAAAAAGAAAATGATGATAAACTTATTAATTCTTTATTAATACAAATGGAAACAAGCAAAACAGATTTTACTTTAACTTTTAGAGATTTGTGTCCATTAGTCATACAAGAAGATAAAAGTTTTTATAATAAGTTTATAAAACATTTTTCAAATTCTAAGGATATTAATAATTGGCTAAGCAATTGGAAAACACGTTTATCTTTTGAAAAAGAAAAAAATGATAATACTTTTGACTTTATTAAAAATATTAATCCCGCTTACATCCCAAGAAATCATCGAATTGAGGAAATGATAAATAAAGCTTTAGAGGGAGATTTTTCTTTATTTAATTCTCTAAATAAAATTCTTTCAAAGCCTTTTAATGATCAAAAAGAATTTGAAGAATATCAAATGCCACCTAAGGACAATCAGATAGTAACCCAAACATTTTGTGGTACATAATTTTTTTTATGCTAGCATAAATTTTAGCATTTATAGAAAAGGGTAGTAATGAAAAAAAATGGTATTAAAGAAGCTTGGAAGAATAGTCAAAAGATTATTAATGGTTGGTCTTCTATAGCAAATACATTTAATTCTGAAATTATGGCGGCTTCGGGTTTTGATAGTATTACAATAGATATGCAACATGGCTTAGTTGGTTATCAAAAAGTAGTTGAAATGCTGCAAGCTATATCAGGTTATAATATAACTCCAATGGTAAGAGTTCCTTGGAATGAGCCAAGTATGGTTATGAGGTGTTTAGATGCAGGAGCTTATGGAATAATATGTCCTATGATAAACACAAAAGAGCAGTGTGAAAAATTTGTGGCTGCCTGCAGATATCCACCTAGAGGAAATAGAAGTTTTGGCCCAATTAGAGCTAGAATGTATGGAGGTGATGATTATTTTCATCATGCCAATGATACCTTATTAAATTTTGCTATGATTGAAACATCAGAAGCTGTAGATAATCTAGATAAGATTCTATCTGTAGAAGAATTAGACGCAGTATATATAGGTCCAAGTGATTTAGCAGTTACTATGGGATATACTCCTGGAACATATGAAAAGGAAGTAGAAGATTGTTTAAGTTATATTGTTGAAACATGTATAAAAAAAGATATCAAAACAGGTATTCATTGTCCTGATGGAAAAACTGTTAAAGAAAGATTTAATATGGGATATGATTTAGGAACCATATCAGCAGATGCAGCTCTTTTAACTCAAGCATCAAAAAGAGAAATTGCTGATGCAAAATAAAAATTAATTAGCAATATATAATATGAAGAAATATGACCTGCCTGAGAAAATATGTATTATTTGTAATAGACCATTTACATGGAGAAAAAAATGGAGATTAAATTGGGAATCTGTAAAATATTGTTCTAAAAAATGCTCTAATCTCTCTAAAAATATAATAAAGGTAAATGAATAGTAATATGCAGGTTAAAACTAAAATAAATGGTGCCGAAAGTCTTGTAAGAACTTTAGTACATAATGATGTAGATGTTTGTTTTGCAAATCCTGGAACATCCGAAATGCATTTTGTTGGAGCTCTTGATAAAGTTTCTGGGATACGATGCGTATTAGGACTATTTGAAGGTGTATTAACTGGTGCTGCAGACGGCTATTATAGAATGTCCGGAAAACCTGCCTCGACCTTGCTACATTTAGGTCCTGGATTAGCTAATGCTTTAGCTAGTATTCATAATGCAAAAAAAGCCCATTCAGGAATGGTTAATATAATAGGGCAGCATACTTTACAACACCTAAAAGTTGAGTCTCCTTTAACTTCAGATATTGAGGCAATAGCTCATCCTATGTCTCACTGGGTAAAGACATCTATAAAATCAATGGATGTATCTAAAGATGGAGCTGAAGCTATAGAGGTTGCAAAAAAAGCTCCTGGAAAAATAGCCTCACTAATTTTACCTGCAGATACAGCATGGGGTGAAGGAGGAGATGTTGTTAAAGCAAAATATAGGGATACCAGAAATAAAATTGATGAAGCTACTATAAAAAAAGTAGCAAAATTTTTAACTAATGGTAAGTATTCTACTCTTATTTTAGGAGGAGGAGCTTTAACAGAGGAAGCTACTTTACTAGCAGGAAAAATTTCATCTAAGACAGGTTGTGGAATTATTACAGAAGCTGCAAATGCAAGATTATCTAGGGGTGCAGGCAGATTAGATATGCTTAGAATTCCTGGGGCTGGAGTAGTAGACAGAGCATTAGATATGTTAGAAAAAGCAGGACAATTAGTATTAGTTGCATCTAAACCGCCTGTAGCATTTTTTGGATATCCTAATAAACCAAGCTTATTATATAAAGAGAATGTTCCTATAATAAATTTGGTTGAAGTAGATGAAGATATTGTTTCAGCTTTAACTGATTTAGCCATGGAATTAGGAGCATTAAATGAAGTTCCTAATTATATAGCATCATCTAAGAGGCCAGAACATCCAAGCGGAAGTATCAGTAAAGAAAAATTAGCTATGGCAATTGGAGCAACTCTTCCAGAAAATGCTATAGTTGTAGATGAATCTGTCACAACAGGAAGAGATTTTTTTCCTGCAACTGCTGGCGCTCCACCTCATGATTGGCTGAATAATAGAGGAGGGGCTATAGGATACGGTATGCCAGTATCCATTGGTGCGGCAATAGCATGCCCGGATCGAAAAGTAGTCTTACTAGAGGGAGATGGAAGTGGAATGTATACAGTTCAATCTTTATGGACAATGGCGAGAGAAAATTTAGATATTACTATTTTAATATTTGCTAATCGTACATATGAAATATTACGGGGAGAGCTTGTAAATGTTGGCGTTCAAAATCCAGGACCTAAAGCTATAGATATGCTAACTTTAGATAGACCTTATATAGATTGGGTAAATGTGGCAAAAGGTATGGGGGTTGAAGGTATGAAAGTTAATAACTGTGAAAACCTTTTAAAAGTTCTTGATGTTGGAATAAAAAAAGATGGCCCATTTTTAATTGAAATTATTTTTTAGAAATAATTATTTTTTTAATTTGAATCCATTATTTCCTAAAAATCTATAAACCCTAGGTATTAACTTTTTACAAATTTCTAGGTCATCAGCTAATAAATTAGAGCCTTTAATATATTCTCCATTAGTATCTTTATTTGCTTTAATTAAATTTCTATAATTATTTACTGTTTTAGTAATACTGTTCTGAATTTTTTGGTCTATTTGATCGGGATTATTTTTTTTAATCATAATCGCTGTAATTGATGCACCTCTTTGTAAGTTAATAGCAGCATTCAAAATATTTATATTAGGAGTTACTTCATTTATTGCTTCAAATAAACTGCCACAGCGTAATGAAAAATTTGCTAAATAATGTAGTTTTCCCACTTCAGATTTTAAGTTCTCTTCTTTTAACAGCTCTTTAAGTGAAGTGATTTTACTATCTGAATTTGCTGAATGAATATTAGAAAACAAAAAAAATATAGTAATAAGATAATATTTATATTTCAAGCAAGGCATTTTATTTTCCATCCGTATTATGTTTTTCTTTAATTCCATTAATAGTTATGCAATCTAGTTTATGATCCGTCCATATTTCTTTTATTGGCCTTAGAGATTTTATATTGTTTATTGTGCCAGCTTTTATAAATAGTAAATCAGGAGCGGCACTTACATCACTTATAATAGGAGATCCACAATTCCCACAGAATTTTCTATATACGGGTTTGCCACTATTTCCAATATCTTCATAACATTTTAAATTGCCACTTATATGTAGAGATTTTCTATTTACACCAATAATTATAGAAAAAGCTGTTCCTGATTGCTTTTGGCAATGAGAACAATGGCATACAGTAGTAAATAGTGGGTCTGATTCACTATAGTATTTTATTCTGCCACAAAGACATCCACCTTCAATTTTATTCATTATTATTATATTCCTTCTTTTAAATATGGTTTGTCTTTTATCGTAAATTACTATTAAGATAAATACATAATAATAAAGTATATCAAATTAATCAAAGAAGGGGAGATGATTAAATTGAAAAAAAATAATTTACATAGAAGAAAATTTATTAAAGGTCTAAGTGCTGTGAGTGGATATGCAATTGCTGCTCCCTATGTTAAAACAGCAACCTCTGCAGGAAAATTATCATTAGGTATATGGTCACATTGGATACCTGGTCAAGATGACTTGCTAGAAAACATACTTGTTTCTTGGGGAGAAAAAAATGGTGTTGAAATTAAGGTTGATTTTATAACTTCTATTGGAAATAAATTATTACTCACAGCTCAGGCAGAGTCTCGTGCTAAAACTGGCCATGATGTTTTTTCTATGGGAGTATGGATGTCTTCTATGTTTAAACATAGATTAGAACCATTAGATGATGTAGTGGAGGATATCATTACAAAACATGGCCCTTTACTAGATTCTGCTAAATATTATACTTATTTAGACGGGCACTGGAGAGCTTCGCCTGCGCCTACAG
>JGI20158J14315_10002262_pt1 | contig 13535 bp, 12 predicted proteins | sample COG_08_FD_14315 | JGI IMG/M metagenome (IMG submission 14315)
TACGGAATTCTGGCTTAGAGGACTCACGGCTCAGCTTCCAAAGACAGAGTTTGAAATCCTTCAGACGGGTGGAGATGGCGCAGGTTTGGCGCGAGGGTTTGGGTTTTGAGCGCAATAAGTGATTTGAATTATTTATGTGCCCAAATACATAAGCGTAGGTAGATTTGTGCCAGGCTCCAACCTAGACATATGCCAACCACATCGGCCCAGAAATCCATAATATCGCCCTGTCGACCGACCAAGGGTTGGATAATTTCAATCATCGCGCCAAATAGGGCGGCAAGGCTCAGTATGATAATGCTGCCACTGGGTCTAAAACTGCAAATCGGGAAGGTCAAAGCCGCAAAAGCAATGCCGTGATATAACTTATCGTGACCTGAAGCGGCAGGAAGGTGCGGCACGGACAGCAACGTAAGGCCCGCAATGGTCGCAAATAAAACACCCGTGACCAAAACGTCTAAATAAAGATTTTGGATTGTTTTGGTGACATTCATGAGGGGGCCTGTCCTTTGTGCGCCTGATTTTCATACCAGTATTTGCCGCGCAACGCTAATTTAAAACACAAGCTGCGCTAAACGACGCAGGATTTAGGACATTGCCTGATTTTCTTGTGTCATTCTGTGCTGCGGCATGTCATAATGAGACCTATAACTTAGATTAATATCAAATTTTCGCGTTGTTTTTTTAAAGTACCAATAATTTTTAGTCGGATTTTTCAATGAGTTTTTTTATATTTGCATGCGTTACATCTGTGGTAGCTGGATTTGCGATTCATGTCACCAAACCGCTCCACATTCGTTACACAGCAAAGGGTCATTCTGGCTCGGCAGTTCAATCGTCGCATCGTTTGCCGACGCCCCGACTGGGCGGTTTGGCCATTCTTGTGGGCATATTGCCCGGCGTTTTTTTGCTCGATGATCACGCCCGGCAATTGGGCTTTTGGTTGTTGGTCTCCTCCATTCCGGTATTTTTGGGAGGGCTGGGCGAGGACATCGGCTTTGATATTAAGCCTACTCAGCGGCTATTGGCATCTTTGGTTTCAGCCGCTTTGGCCGGAATTCTATTTGGCTATTGGGTTCCCTATGTGGATTTTCCGGGTCTTAGACTTCTGACAAGTATGAGCCTTATCTCGGTTGTCATCACGATCATCGTCAGCGGCGGAATATGCCATGCGGTCAACTTGATGGATGGGTTGAATGGATTGTCTATTTGCTGGGCGATCTGCGCCGCAATCGCGATGGCCATTATTGCTTTGAGCCTGCAGGACATGGCAGTGTTTAGATTGCTGTTACTGCTTATCGGTGCGTCGATCGGGATTTTATTTTGGAATTTTCCTTTGGGGAAGATATTTCTTGGTGACGCTGGAGCCTATACCTTGGGGCATGTTTTGGCCTGGATCGCGCTCCTCCTTATGAACCGGCACCCGGAAATTTCGCCGCTGTCCCTTCTGTTGATTTTTCTTTGGCCAATTACCGATATGTTGCTGTCAATGCTGCGCCGTAAGAGATCTGGAAAACCTATAGGGCAGCCGGATCGGTTGCATTTTCACCAGACGGTGATGCGACTTTTAGAAATTCAATTTTTTACCCGCTCCAGAAGGAACCTAACCAACCCATTGGGCACACTTATTATTTTGCCAATGGCCATTGCTCCGATGGTGTTGGCCGTTGTATTTAAAACGCAAACGGGCGCTGCTTTTATTGCGTTTTGGGGGTTTGTAGCCCTATTTGCTGTGGCCTACCGCTGGGCACTTCGGCGCGGGGGCCAGGCCGCGAACCGTACATCGCGAAAGTTCGAACAGTCCTAGTGTTACCGCTATGAACACGGGCTNCGCAGGCGCCGAAGTGCCCCGTATTTTCAGCTCATTTCGCAACACTATATATCGTCAATGTTCCCAGTGCGCGCAGCGCGGCAGGGTATAGGTGCTACAATATTTGCTGAAAATGCTATAGAATTTCACTTGCGCTTTGCCGAGCCACCGCTGCATAAGGCCCCAGCGGCTGGGATCGGAAGACAGATGAAAAAACCTACATGGATTGTTCAAAAAGAGCGTGATAAACGCGCGGCCGCGGCGGAAACCATTTGGCTTTTCGGCATTCATGCGGTGCGCGATGCGCTCTTGAACCCAAAGAGAGTAAAGCTGCGCTTGCTTGTGACCAAAAACGCCTGTGACCGTCTGGGTGAGGCCATCGCAGAGGCCGGGTTGGAGCCTGAGCTTGTAGATCCCCGCAAATTTTCGGCCCCCATTGATCCGCAATCCGTGCATCAAGGCGCTGCTTTGGAAGTCAAAGCTCTGGATTGGGGGCCTTTGAATGAGGTGGCGGCGGTGCGACCTGGCGAGGCGCCTGTGATCTTGCTGCTTGACCGGGTGACAGATCCGCACAACGTGGGCGCGATATTACGTTCGGCAGAGGTCTTTGGCGCGGCAGCTGTCATCGCGCCGCATCGCCATTCCGCGCCAGAAACGGGCGCCTTGGCCAAAACAGCAAGCGGTGCATTGGAGCGCCAGCCTTATCTTCGGGTCCAAAATCTTGCCGATACTATGGAGCGGCTCAAGACGATGGGTTATTTTATCTTCGGATTGGACGGGGAAGCCGAGGCGACATTGGAGGCCACATTGGGCCACCACAAAGGTCCTACGGCTCTGGTGCTTGGGGCTGAAGGACCGGGCCTGCGGGACCGCACGAAGGACACTTGTGATGCTTTGGTGAAAATTTCAGCGGCCGGGGGATTTGGCTCTCTGAATGTCTCCAATGCTGCGGCCGTTGGTCTTTATGCGGTCACCTGTCGGTAACGCAAACTGGCCTAGCGATGGGCTTTTTCTTCAAGGCCGGACTGGGCTGTGCGGCGGGACAGCTCGGCCAAAACATCGTCCAAGGCGACATCACGAGAAGCCAGCATCACCAGAAGGTGATACAGCACATCGGCCGCCTCAGATGTGAGCGCTGCGTGATCGCCCTTAACAGCCTCAATCAGCGCCTCAACAGCTTCTTCCCCGAATTTCTCGGCGCATTTCTCCGGACCCTTTGACAAGAGTTGCGCCGTCCAGCTGCTGCTGGGGTCGGCGGATTTGCGCGCAATGATGGTCTGTTCCAGCTCGTGTAATATCATGACATCCTCATCGGAATTCCAGCTGCGGCCATATGGGCTTTGGCCTCTTGAATGGTAAAATCTCCAAAATGGAAAATTGACGCGGCCAATACTGCGCTCGCGCCCCCTTGGGTGACCCCCTCGACCAGGTGATCCAAATTGCCCACCCCACCCGAAGCAATGACAGGCACCGATACTGCGTCAGATATGGCGCGGGTCAGGGGCAGATTGAAGCCCGCGCGCGTGCCGTCGCGATCCATTGAGGTGAGAAGTATTTCACCAGCGCCCTTTGAGACCACTTTGCGGGCAAATTCTATCGCGTCAATCCCAGTGGCGCGCCGCCCCCATGGGTGAAAATTTCCCATTTTCCGGGCGAGACGGTTTTGGCGTCTATCGCCACAACAATACATTGGCTGCCAAAATGATTGGCAGATTGGGCAATGACATCGGGATCTGCCACGGCGGCAGAATTGAAGCTGACCTTATCTGCGCCGGCCAGAAGTAGGTTGCGCACATCTGCCGGGCTGCGCACGCCGCCGCCGACGGTCAGGGGCATGAAACATTGCTCGGCTGTGCGCCGGGCCAGATCAAACAGCGTGCCGCGATTTTCATGGGTGGCCTTGATGTCAAGAAAGCACAATTCATCGGCCCCTGCCGCATCATAGGCCCGTGCCGCCTCTACCGGGTCGCCTGCATCGACCAAATCGACAAAATTAACCCCTTTCACCACGCGGCCCTCGGCCACATCCAAGCAAGGTATGATCCGAGTTTTTAGCATGATCTGTCTCCTGCGCGCGCGCTCTGGGTCATGCCAGCGCCGCCAAAGCTTGCGGCAAATCAATCGCCCCATCATAGAGGGCGCGCCCTGAAATGGCGCCGGAGATCACGCCCGTGGCCTTCAATTCGCGTAGATCTTGCAGGCTGGAAACCCCGCCCGAGGCAATCACTGGGATGGACACGGCGCGCGCCAAGGCTTCGGTGGCGGCGATATTTGGCCCGCCCATGGCGCCATCGCGGTTGATATCTGTATAGATAATCGCGGCAATGCCGTCTTGTTCAAACTGCTTGGCCAAATCTGTCACCATAATATCGGTTTCAGTGGCCCAGCCACGGGTCGCCACGCGGCCGTCGCGGGCATCGAGCCCCACGGCAATTTTCCCTGGAAATGCCTTCGCGGCTTCGCGCACCAAGGCCGGGTTTTCGACAGCCACGGTGCCGAGGATGACCCGTGACAACCCAAGATCAATCCAAGTTGCAATCGTTGCCATATCGCGTATCCCGCCGCCCAGTTGGCAGGGCACGGACACCTTGGACAGAATATCGCGCACGCTGGCGTCATTCACAGGTGTGCCGGCAAAGGCACCATTGAGATCCACCAGATGAATCCAGCTACAACCGGCCTGCTCGAAGGCCAGAGCTTGATCTGCCGGGCTGTCGTTAAACACAGTGGCCTGGTCCATTTCGCCCTTGTAAAGGCGCACGGCTTGGCCGTCTTTGAGGTCAATTGCGGGATAAAGGATCATAGGGTCTCGCCTTGCGTAAAGTCGGGCCACTAGGGGCGCCAATTGAGAAAATTTGAGATCAGGCGAAGCCCGGTGCCTTGGCTTTTCTCCGGATGAAACTGCATGCCGATGCGTGTGCCGGAGCTGACAATCGCAGAGATTTCACCGTCATAGTCCACATGTGCCAATCTTTGGGTCACGTCCTGCAGGACAAAGTGATAGGAATGCACAAAATAAGCGTGATCGCCATTTTTCAGCCCCGCCAGAACCGGGTGCGCGCCCGTAATCACCAGATCGTTCCAGCCCATATGTGGCACTTTCAGCCTGGGGTCGGTCGGTTTAATGGGCCGGATATCTCCCGCGATCCAATTTAAGCCCGGGGTGGTTTGATATTCATGGCCGAAGCTTGCCATCATCTGCATCCCGACGCAAATGCCCAAAAAGGGTTTGGCGTCTGCTTCTACTGCCTCGAGCAGAGCCTCATAGAGGCCAGTTTTTTCCACCAAGGCCGCTTTGCAGGCGGGAAAGGCGCCATCACCGGGCAAGACCAGCCGGTCCGCGCGGCGCAGCACGTCAGGATCTGAAGTGACAATCACCTCTTCATTGGGCAATTCTGCCGCCATGCGTTCAAAGGCTTTTTGCGCTGAATGCAAATTTCCGCTCTCATAATCGATTAAGGCTGTCAGCATGAGCTTAGAGGCTGCCCTTGGTCGAAGGAATCGCATCAGATTTGCGTGGATCGGTTTCCAGCGCATCGCGCAGCGCGCGGGCGACAGATTTAAAGGCCGCCTCCGCAATATGGTGGCTGTTGATGCCATGCAATTTATCGACATGCAGGGTCATGCCGCCGTGGGTCGAGAAGGCTTGAAAAAATTCACGCACCAATTCTGTGTCGAAATTGCCGATTTTTTGGGTTGGCAGATCAAGATTCCAAACCAAATAGGGGCGGCCCGAGAGATCGAGCGCGCAGCGCACCAATGCATCATCCATAGCCAGCAGGCAATCGCCGTAGCGCCGAATGCCGCGTTTATCGCCGAGTGCCTGGGTCAATGCCTGACCCAAGGCAATGCCCACATCTTCGACCGTGTGATGGTCATCAATGTGCAAATCTCCGGTGCAGCGCACGGTCATGTCCATCAAAGCATGACGCGCCAATTGATCGAGCATGTGGTCGAAAAAGCCGACGCCGGTCTGATTGTCGTAGAGGCCGCTGCCATCGAGATTGAGCTCGACTGAGATTTTGGTCTCTGCGGTATCGCGGGAAATGTGGACTTTGCGCATGGTCTACCCTTTATGTTCCGGGGCCTTATAATCTGCTTGCGGGCTGTTGAGAAGGGGCAAGCGTGACAAGTGCTGCATCGGTGGGGGCGGCCTAGGGGTTTTGACAAAAAAAAGGCGGTACCCAAAGGTACCGCCAGTCTATGCTTCGATTTCGGGAGGAAATTCTAGCTGCCACCTTTGTAGCGAAAAATGCTGCAATGCAACAACACTTAAGGTTGCATTGCCGCTATGTGCTGAACGCATGACACTGTGCGGATTTTATGTGCATCTGGGGGCAGATGTGATGCAAAATACACAGGAAGATCGACACCTGCGATGAGGCATAAAAAAACCCGCGCCATGCGCGGGTGTTTTTGACCAATTGGAGCGGGCGAAGAGATTCGAACTCTCGACCCTAACCTTGGCAAGGTTATGCTCTACCCCTGAGCTACGCCCGCATCCGTTTGGTGAGGCTGAAATAGCCCCAGTGGCTTTGTCCTGCAAGGGGTAAAATGCCATAATTGTCAGATTATTTTTGCCTGAGCCGCTTTGCTGGATCTTACGCTAGGACTCGGCGTCGAATGCGACGGGACATTCAGGCAGGTCAACATCCACATGATGCAGCAGTGGCGAGATTGGATCCAAAAGTAAAACCCCATAGCCGCCCGGTTCCGCGACAGAGAGACTTGAGGCCCCAGCGCCCAGAACCATAGGCATTTGATGGCAGGGGCTTTTGATCATCGCGTGGGTGACACCGCGATAGGAGGACACAATGATCCTATGAATATGGCCGTTGATGACCATCTGGCAGCGGCCGGAGGCGGCGATCAGATCGGCCACTTCGGTGCCGTTTCTAAGATGGATGGCATCCATTCCATCAAACCCGGAGCGCAGCATGTGGTGATGCGATAAGATGATCAGCGGCCCTTTGCCTGCCTCCAGCTCGGTTTTCAACCAGCCCAGACGCTCAATGCAAAGGTGCCCGCTGTGCCGGTCGTGGGCTTGTTCATCCAGCGTGTCGAGATAGAGCACATCGGTATCGCCAAAGCGGTGACGACCTTGGCGAAACCCGGCGGCAAGCTCTGGGAAGACTTCGGCAAATGCCTTGCGCCGGTCATGATTGCCCAGCATGAGCGTGACAGGGAAGGGCTGATCCGCAAGGCATTGTTTTAAAGCCTCATATTGAGCGGCACCTCCATGATGGGTCAAATCGCCCATAAGGAAGAGATGGGCGGCATCCGCATGATGCTGGGCGGCATGATCCAAGCAGCGCCGAAACCGGGCAGATGGATCTAAACCAATGATCTGTGTGCCAGGCTCTGTGATGTGAATGTCGGACATCAATAGGAGTTTTGCAGTCATACGGCCCTCCTCGCGGGGCAAGTTACCTATTCAAATTCGATCAGCAAATCCTTAGCATCAATCTGCGCACCGGGGGTGACATGCAGGGCTTTGATCACCGCATCGCGCTCCGCATGTAGGCCGGTCTCCATTTTCATCGCCTCAATGGTCAGCAGCAAATCCCCAGCGCGCACCTGCGCTCCAGTGTGGGTTGCCACAGAGGCGACAACGCCGGGCATGGGCGCTCCGATGTGATTGGCATTGCCATTTTCGGCTTTGGGCCGGGCGGCGGTTGTGGATTTCACCTTACGATTGGGCACGCGGATCACGCGGGGCTGCCCGTTCAGCTCAAAGAACACCCGCGCATCGCCCTCGTCATTGGTTTCGCCGACAGCTTGCAGCAAGATTTCAAGGGTTTTGCCGGGGTCAATCTCAGCGGTGATTTCCTCACCAGGCTGCATCCCATAAAAGAAGGTTTGGGTGGGCAGAGTTCGCACAGGGCCGTAGGTTCGGTGACGGCCCATGTAATCAAGAAACACCTTTGGATACATCAAATAGCCGTTCAAATCCTCATCATCGACCTGTTTTCCCTCCAAAAGCGCGCTGACTTCGGCACGCAAGGCCTCAAGATCGGCGGCTGGCATGGATTTCCCCGGCCGCTCGGTCATAGGGGGCTGCCCCTTGAGAACTTTGGCAGAAATACCTGCGGGAAACCCGCCGGGGGGCTGTCCGAGATTGCCGCGCATCATATCGACCACGCTGTCAGGGAAGGCGACATCGAGTGCGGGATCTTCGACCTCGGCGCGGGTCAATCCCTGCGCGACCATCATCAGGGCCATGTCGCCGACAACTTTCGAGCTGGGCGTCACCTTTACAATATCGCCGAACATTTGGTTCACATCTGCATAGGTCTGCGCCACATCCTCCCAGCGATCTTCCAATCCCAATGAGCGGGCCTGGGCTTTCAGGTTGGTAAATTGGCCACCGGGCATTTCATGGAGATAGACCTCAGAGGCGGGCGCTTGTAACCCACTTTCAAAAGCGCTGTATTGCGCGCGGACTTGCTCCCAATAGCTGCTGATCTTGCGAATTTCAGCAATATCTAAGCCGGTGTCACGCTCAGTATGGGCCAAAGCCTCTACTATGGAGCCCAAAGCGGGCTGTGAGGTGCCGCCCGCAAAGGCATCCATTGCAGCGTCCACAGCATCGACGCCGGCCTCTGCGGCGGCCAGCACTGTGGCGCCCGAAATGCCTGAGGTGTCATGGGTATGGAAATGAATGGGCAGGCCAACTTCTTGCTTGAGCGCGCCAATCAAAGCCTTGGCCGCCGCCGGTTTCAGCAGACCGGCCATATCTTTGAGACCCAGCACATGCGCGCCCGCAGCCTCCAACTCTTTGGCCATAGAGACATAATACTTTAGATCATATTTCGCCCGGTCAGGATTAAGAATATCACCGGTGTAGCAGATTGTGCCTTCGCAGACCCGATCCGCTTCGATCACCGCATCCATGGCGACGCGCATATTTTCCACCCAATTGAGGCTGTCAAACACCCGGAAGACGTCCACACCCGTCTGCGCGGCTTGGCGCACAAAGAATTGCACCACATTATCGGGGTAGTTGGTATAGCCCACCCCATTACTGGCGCGCAAAAGCATCTGGGTCATGACATTGGGCATGGCGGCGCGTAGATCGCGCAACCGCTGCCAAGGGCATTCCTGCAAAAAGCGATAGGCGACATCAAAGGTCGCGCCGCCCCAGCATTCAACCGAAAAAAGCCCAGGCAGGCCCGCCGCATAGGCCGGAGCAATTTTGACCATGTCATGGCTGCGCATACGGGTCGCCAAAAGCGATTGATGCCCATCGCGCATGGTGGTGTCGGTCAGCAAGAGGCGGTCTTGCGCTTTCATCCAATCGGCCAGACCCTTTGGACCCTGCGCGGTCAGAATATCCTTGGTGCCCTGCGCGCGGTCACGGGCGGCGATTGGAGCTTTCGGCGGCTTCAAATCGCTGGCCGGAAGGGCCCGACCTTGGGTCTCAGGATGTCCGTTGACCGTAATATCCGCAATATAGGTCAAGATTTTGGTGGCCCGATCGCGCCGCTTGCTGAATTTAAACAGATCAGGCGTCTTGTCGATAAAGCTGGTGGTATATTCGTAATTTAGGAAGGTGGGATGTTTGAGTAGGTTTTCCACAAAGGCGATATTGGTGCTGACCCCGCGAATCCTAAATTCGCGTAACGCCCGGTCCATACGCGCAATGGCCGCCTCAGGGGTGGGCGCCCAAGCGGTGACTTTTTCCAGCAGGCTGTCATAATAGCGGGTAATCACAGCGCCCGAATAGGCCGTGCCGCCATCCAGGCGAATCCCCATACCCGTCGCGCCGCGATAGGCGGTGATGCGACCGTAATCAGGGATGAAATTATTTGACGGATCTTCCGTGGTCACGCGGCATTGAATGGCATGGCCGTCCAGCCGCACATCGTCTTGGCTGGCCGTGCCTGTGGCTTCGGCCAGAGGTTTTCCCTCTGCTATGAGGATTTGCGCCCGGACGATGTCGATGCCGGTGACCTCTTCTGTCACCGTATGCTCCACCTGCACCCGTGGGTTCACCTCAATGAAATAAAATTCCTGGCTGTCCATATCCATCAAGAACTCAACGGTTCCGGCGCATTCATAATTTACATGGGCGCAGATTTTCTTGCCCAGAGCGCAAATCTCAGCCCGCTGTGCCTCGGTCAGATAGGGGGCCGGCGCGCGCTCAACGACTTTTTGGTTGCGGCGTTGAACCGAGCAATCGCGCTCAAAGAGATGATAGATCTCGCCGAATTTATCGCCCAAGATTTGCACTTCCACATGGCGAGCCCGTTGGATCATCCGCTCCAGATAGCCCTCACCATTGCCAAAGGCCGCCTCGGCTTCGCGCCGGCCTTCTAACACCTTCTCTTCCAACTCCTCAGCATTATATATCGGCCGCATTCCGCGTCCGCCGCCGCCCCAGCTGGCTTTGAGCATCAATGGGTAGCCAATTTTTGCCGCCTCTGCTCGGATTGCATCCATATCAGTGCCAAGAACATCAGTGGCGGGAACAACCGGCACATGGGCCTCAATCGCCACGCGGCGCGCGCTGGCCTTGTCGCCCAGCTGGCGCATGGTTTCCGCCTTAGGGCCGATAAAGGCAATGCCCGCTGCGGTGCAGGCATCTACAAAATCGGGGTTCTCGGACAGAAGACCATAGCCGGGATGGATCGCATCCGCGCCGCATGCCTTGGCCACGCGCAAAATTTCCTCAATGCTCAAATAGGCGGCCACTGGCCCTAGGCCTTCGCCGATCTTATAGGCTTCATCTGCCTTGAAACGATGCAGGCCGAGCTTGTCCTCTTCGGCATAGACGGCCACCGTGCGCTTGCCCAATTCATTTGCCGCGCGCATGATGCGAATTGCGATTTCACCGCGATTGGCAATCAGGATTTTTTTGAAGTCGGCCATGGGTATTCCTCGCTACAATGCAGTTGCAGCATTTAAAGCCAGAATTCCCACGGTTACAAATTGTTTTTTAAGTTATTCTCATCAAAATTCGCTCTTTTTACAGATTTTTACGTCTGTAAAATTCAAGTTCCGATCCGGTGAAATATGCAAATATGTCAATATTTATGGAGCAAATCCGGTAAATCACTCAAATGGGTTGCTGCAATTTGGATCATATTTGAATTTAGATCATCCACCAACATATCGTATAAATGCGCTGGACCTTTTGCGCCAATGGCCCCAAGCGCATAGTGCCAAGCCCGACCCATCATGACGAAATCTGCGCCCAATGCGAGCGCCCGCAGCATGTCCAATCCCCCCTCAATGCCGCTGTCGAAAATGAGCGGTAGATTGGTCGCCGCTTTGACGGCTGGCAGCATATCAATCGCTGCCGGGCTTCCGGCAAATTGCCGGCCTGCGTGGTTGGAGACCCAAACCGCATCCACGCCAAGCCCCTCCAAAGGCGCCGCGTCATCGGGGCACATCACGCCCTTGACAATTAAGGGCCCATCCCAAGCGTCGCGCAAGAGCTTCACATAGCTGTGATCGGGTGCGGTGCGCAGCAGATATCCGACGTGGTTGTTCGAGGGCAGGGAGGCCACGCTTTCCATGACCGCCTTGCCGTAGGTTTCAATCATTTTCATGCGTGGCTTGCCGTTGAGGGCTGTGCGCAGCGCCCATTCAGGACAGCCGGCCACCTGCGCCAAAATGCGGGGGGTGAGGCGGGGAGGCTGCACCAACCCGCCGCGTATTTGCCGTTCGCGCCGCGATTGAGCTGGCACGTCGATGGTCACGACCAAAGTGGTAAAGCCCGCATTTTTCACCCGCTGGATCATATCATTGCGAATGGCCTCATCGCGCGGCGGGTACATCTGAAACCAACCCATATCGCCCAGATAGGGGGCCACGTCTTCGGGTGTTGTGGTCGCAACGGTTGACATGCCGTAGGGGATTTTTGCGCCCGCAGCAAACCCAGCCAGCGTTTTTTCCGCGCCCGGCCACATCAAGCCTGACATGCCAACTGGCGCAATGCCGAAGGGGGCGGAATAGGATTTGCCAAGAAATTCCGTCGCCAATTGCGGTTTGATTTCGCCGCGCAGCCCGCGCGGGACAAAATGAATCGCGTCCAAGGCGGAGCGATTGCGATGCAATGTGCTTTCATCACCCGTGGCGCTGTCGAGATATTCCCAAGCAAAATGCGGAATTCTCTTGCGCGCTTTGGAGCGCAGGTCGGAAATGGCGGGGTATTTTGAGTTAAGATCCATATGCAAGCGCTTACATCATTTAAATTGCGAGTTTAAGCCTTATTTTCGCTTTGCTTTGCATTTTTAAGAAAACATAAGAACACAACGCGAACAATTGTTTCACTTTGGCGCAAATGTCGCTAGATTACCTGCATGAGCAGTTTTGATGAATCAGAGGCCTTTGAGGCCGCCGCCTCCCCCAGCTTGAGTCAAATGGCCATGGCTGCCCGTCCCACGCCCTATATGGATGGGCTCAATCCAGAGCAGCGCGCGGCGGTGGAGCAGCTCGGCGGACCTGTGTTGATGCTGGCGGGGGCAGGGACAGGTAAGACCAAAGCGCTCACCGCCCGCATCGCGCATTTGCTCAATACCGGCACGGCGCGCCCCCATGAAATTCTCGCGGTCACCTTTACCAATAAGGCTGCGCGCGAGATGAAAGATCGGGTGAGCCATTTGATTGGTCAGGTGGAGGGCATGCCTTGGATGGGCACCTTTCACTCAATCTGTGTGAAAATCCTACGCCGTCATGCGGAATTGGCGGGGCTGAAAAGCAATTTCACCATTCTGGACAGCGACGATCAGCTGCGGTTGATGAAGCAATTGATCGCCGCGGCGCAGATTGACGACAAACGCTGGCCGGCACGGCAATTGGCGAGCATCATTGACGGCTGGAAAAACCGAGCCTGGACGCCGGGGCAAGTTCCAGCCTCTGAGGCGGGCGCTTATGATCACAAGGGCGTTGAGCTCTACGGTCAATATCAAAGACGTTTGCGCGAATTGAATGCTGCAGATTTTGGTGACTTGCTGTTGCATGTGGTGACAATTTTACAAGAACACAGCGAAGTCTTGGCACAATACCAGAGGTTTTTTCGCTATATTTTGGTGGACGAATATCAAGACACCAATGTGGCGCAATATTTGTGGCTCAGGCTCTTGGCGCAGGGGCATCAGAATATTTGCTGCGTTGGCGATGATGATCAGTCGATTTACGGCTGGCGCGGTGCGGAAGTCGGGAATATTTTGCGGTTTGAGACCGATTTTCCCGGTGCGCATGTGGTGCGTCTGGAGCAGAACTACCGCTCCACGCCGCATATTCTGGCTGCGGCCAGCGCAGTGATTGATGGCAATAAAGGCCGTTTGGGCAAGACGCTTTGGACCGAAAAGGAAGAGGGCGAAAAGCTGCGGCTGATTGGCCATTGGGATGGCGAGGAAGAGGCGCGCTGGATTGGCGAGGAGATCGAGGCGGCGCAGCGCGGCACGCGGGGACAAGCGGCCTTTGATCTCGATCGTATGGCGATTTTGGTGCGCGCCTCCCATCAAATGCGCGCTTTTGAGGATCGCTTTTTGACCATCGGTCTGCCCTATCGTGTGATTGGCGGGCCTAGGTTTTACGAGCGGATGGAAATCCGAGATGCTATGGCCTATTTTCGTCTGGCGGTCAGCACCGACGATGATTTGGCCTTTGAACGCATCTTCAACACGCCCAAGCGTGGGCTGGGCGACAAGGCGCAGCAGAAAATCCAAACCGCTGCCCGCAGCAATGGCGTGTCTTTGGTCGAAGGCGCGCGGAT
>JGI20158J14315_10002263_pt1 | contig 13530 bp, 10 predicted proteins | sample COG_08_FD_14315 | JGI IMG/M metagenome (IMG submission 14315)
TCATTCCTCTCTCTACAATCTTTTGATAAATTCTATTGTGCGAAAGCGCGCAGGCAAACTCAGCATCACCCATAGGGCGGCCAAGATTTTCTTGTGCCGATTGACGATCAATTAATCTTTCATATTCCTCAGGTAGGCCATTACGGCCATCAACGCCATAAAATAATTCATAGGAAAGTCCCTGATCGTCTAGTCGTTTTACAAGCGTCCTANGTCGANGCTCGGTCCCCTCAAGGGTTAATACAAAAATATGNGGTACCTGCACTTTGCCTTCCTCGTTTTATAGATGATATCTTGAGACTCTCCGCGCTCAATGAATAGTTTCGTCCCCAATTTTACGTCCTTAATGTAACAAATATCAGGGTTAAAATCACAAATTACACTGGGTCCTTACACGCAATGTTTCCATCCCGCCAGCCGTCACCAAAAGGCCGGTGGCGCGGATCACGTTGCTTTAATCGCCGCGACCTGTGCGATGAAATCTTCGCCGCGGGTTTCGAAACTGTCGTATTGGTCAAAACTCGCCGCAGCTGGGGCGAGCAGGACCACGTCGCCAGGTTGGCTTTGCGCATAGGCGGCTCGGACTGCCGCTTGCATCGTGGTGCACACTTCGCAGTCCACATCAAGCTGCATGGCAAAAGCCTCGGCCTCACGGCCAATCACATAGGCCTTTTGCACATGCCCCAAGGCCGGTTGCAGCGCAGAGAGCCCCCCCTCCTTCTGCAATCCTCCACAGATCCAGCGGATATTGTCAAATGCGCTCAGCGCTTTGAGTGCAGCGTCGACATTCGTGGCCTTACTGTCATTCACAAAGCGCACCCCGGATATCTCACCAATCATCTGGCTACGATGAGGCAGGCCTGCGAAACTGCGAAGCCCCTCTTCAATCACCCGCGGCGCCACATTCAAAGCGCGCAGCACCGCATAGGCGGCAGAGGCATTTTGATGATTATGCGCCCCTGGCAATCCCGGGATATCGCGCAGATCAATTGAGGCGATTTGCCGGCCCTTGCGGCTTTCTGCCAAAAACCCTTTACGCGCCGTTACCTGCCAGTTGTTGCCTTTTGGTTTTTGTCCCGAGACGACACGGATCACCCGATCATCATGGGTGTGATCGGAAAATTGCGTCGCCAAATACTGCCCCTCCGGCTCGTCAACGCCAATCACCGCGACATCCGGGCAGCCTTCTGCAAACAGACGGCGTTTGGCGGCGAAATACCCGCCGTATCCTGCGTGGCGATCCAAATGATCTGGGGAGAGATTTGTAAACACTGCGATATCGGGCGTCAGACTACGGGCCAGTTCCAGCTGATAGGAGGATAATTCCAACACGATCACATCGCCATCTTCTGCCGGTTGCAGATCCAGCACCCCGCGGCCGATATTTCCAGCCAACTGGCTGCGTCGCCCGGCCACCTCTAGCAAATGATGGATTAAAGCGCTGGTCGTGGATTTGCCATTGGATCCCGTCACGGCAATCACCTTGGGCGCCATATCAAAGCCCGTCCACGATTGCGTCGCAAAGGAGCGAAAGAACAGACCGATGTCATTGTCGAGAGGAATGCCGAGCTGCATCGCCATGCCAATCGCTGGATGCGGTTTGGGATAGAGGTGCGCAATCCCCGGTGAGGTGATCAGCATATCCACACCCTCAAGCCCGCCACGCAGCGGATCGCTGCAGCTCAGGCCAGCCTCCTCGGCCCGCTGCCGCCCCGTCTCGCCGTCATCCCAGCACAATACATCTGCCCCGCCAGCCACCAAAGCCTGCGCGGCAACCAGGCCAGAGCGGCCCATCCCAAGCACAAAGACCCGGCGCCCATGCATTCCTTGAACTGCTATCATCCTGTGCTCTCCAATGGCCGCGCGGCCCTGATGTAAATTTACCGGACTTTCAATGTCGCCAGGCCGATCATCGCCAAGACAATGGCAATGATCCAGAAGCGGATCACGATCTGGCTTTCCGCATAGCCTTTTTTCTCAAAATGATGATGGATTGGCGCCATGAGAAACACCCGCCGTCCTGTGCGTTTGAACCAAAACACCTGGATGATCACACTCAAGGCCTCCGCCACAAACACCCCGCCGATGATCGCCCAAACAATCTCATGTTTGGTCAAAACGGCAATAGCACCCAGCGCCCCGCCCAGCGAGAGGCTGCCCGTATCCCCCATGAATATCGCGGCAGGTGGCGCATTATACCATAGAAAGCCCAAGCCTCCGCCAATCAACGCCATGCAGAAAATCAACAACTCGCCCGTTCCGGGCACATAGTAATGCACGTCAAGGTATTGGGTGAAATCAACCCGGCCCACCGCATAGGCCAAAACCCCAAGCGCCGCCGCAGCAATCATCACGGGCATCACGGCCAAACCATCCAAACCATCCGTAAGGTTGACCGCATTGGCCGTTCCGACAATCACGATCATAGCAAAGGGAAAAAACAATATGCCAAACGGCACCAATGTGTCTTTCAGGACCGGCACAGCCACCTGCAANCGTAGGCCTTCNGGATGCAGCTGCGCGGCCACCAGCGCGGCGATCAGAGCAATCACAAACCCCAATCCGAGACGNACCCGTCCNGAGACCCCGGCAGAGGTCTGTTTGGAGACTTTGGCATAGTCATCNGCAAAGCCAATCGCGCCAAAGCCNATGGTGACAAAAAGCACCACCCAAATATGCATATTATCAAGCCGCGCCCACAGCAGAGTTGAGACCACCAAGGCCCCCAAAATCAGCGCGCCGCCCATCGTCGGCGTGCCCGCTTTGGATTGATGCCCCTCAGGCCCGTCTGATCGGATCGGTTGCCCGCGCCCCTGGCGGCGGCGCAAGAGGTTTATCAAAGGCTTGCCAAACACAAATCCAAAAAGCAGCGATGTCAAAAATGCCCCGCCGGCCCGGACGGTGATATAGCGAAAGAGATTAAAGAAATCGCCGCCATCCGACAGTAATGTCAGCCAATAAACCATTTAAATTCCCCTTACACCTACGGTTGTGAGCGATGCCCTAAATTGCGGATTAGGTCAACAATCAGTGAAACTTTGCTGCCCAAAGAGCCTTTGACCAAAACCCGGTCTCCCGGTGCGATCAACTCTCCCAAGCCAGAGGCCAGCTCTTGCGCCTCTTGCACCCAGCGGCCGCGGATTGCGGCTGGCAAAGCGTCATAACAGGCACGCATGCGTGGTCCGACACAATGCACCACATCCAAGGTTAACAAGTGGTTATTGCCGGCCAGCTGCGCGTGAATTTGCGCCTCTTCCTGCCCCAGCTCCAGCATATCACCCAAAATCGCAATGCGCCGCGGCCCCTGCCTTGTCTGCTCTTGCCGATCAGAGGCCGCCAAAACTTCCAAGGCCGCCGCCATAGAAGCAGGGTTGGCATTATAGGCGTCATCAATCAGCTCGAAATAGGCGTTGGTATCGGCCGGATCCAAGCTGACGGTCTCTCGCCGCCCGCGCCCCGCCGGAGGATGCCAGCGGAACAGATCAACCGCGGCCCGCGTCGGATCTCCAGACAGAGCCTCAACCGCCGCCAAAACACCCATGGCGTTCACGGCAAAATGCCGCCCCAATGTGTTCAAACGCAGCACTGCGGGCGCGCCGCGCAGACGGGCCTGGATCACCGTGACATCGTGATGCATCTCCAGCGCCGTCAGGCGAAAGGCATCGGCCGTCTCGCCAAATCCCACAATCGTCGCCCCTTTGGCCAAGGCGGCTTGTACAAGGATGTCAATTGTCGGCACATCAGCCGGCAAAATAGCCGCGCCTCCGGGCATCAAGCCCGCCACGATATCCGCCTTCTCGCGGGCAATACCCTCCAGGCTTTCAAAGGCTTCCATATGCGCCGGGGCCACGGTTGTGATCATTGCCACATGCGGCTGCACCATTTCGCTCAAAGGCGCAATTTCTCCAGGATGATTCATGCCAATTTCGAAAATGGCAAATTGGGTGTCCGCCGGCATGCGCGCCAGGGTCAGCGGCACGCCCCAATGGTTGTTGTAACTGGCCACCGAGGCATGTGTCCGCCCCTGAAACTCAAGCACCGTGCGCAGCATCTCCTTGGTCGAGGTCTTGCCCACCGATCCGGTCACTGCCAAAACTTTCGCCGCGCAACGTGCCCGTGCCGCCCGGCCCAAGTCAATCAGCGCCTGCAGGACATCCGGCACAATCAGCAGCGGTGCAGTCTCAGGCACCCCATCCGGGCGCCGCTCCACCAAAGCGGCAGCCGCGCCTTTCTCGAGGGCCTGCGCCACAAAATCATGACCATCACGGGCCGCAGTCAAAGCAACAAAAAGATCCCCCGGCTGCAATGTGCGTGTGTCAATCGACACGCCATGAGCCTCCCAGGGCGCCGCACAATAGCCGCCTGTCGCAGCTTGAGCCTCGAAAGCCGTCCATAGGGCCATTACGCAAAATCCTCCAAAGCAGCAACAGAGATACTCGCCTGTTCTACGTCATCAAAAGGTAAAATATCTTCTCCAATAATTTGACCTGTTTCATGTCCCTTACCGGCAATCAGCAAACAATCGCCGGGTTGCAACCCATCGACCCCATATAAAATAGCTTCCGCCCGATCACCGACCTCTTCAGCCTCGCCTGCGCCAGCCAACACCATAGCGCGAATGGCGGCGGGGTCTTCACTGCGTGGATTGTCATCCGTGACGATCACCCTGTCCGCATGCGCCGCCGCCGCTTGCCCCATCAACACCCGCTTGCCCGGATCGCGGTCTCCGCCTGCGCCAAGAACCACAACAAGCCGCCCCCTAACATGCGGCCGCAAGGCTTGCAGCGCCGTTGAGACAGCATCGGGCGTATGGGCATAATCCACATAAACGGAGGCTCCATTGGCGCGCGTGGCGGCCAATTCCATGCGCCCGCGCACCGGTCTCACGGATTTCAACGCAGAAAAGACCGCTTCCGCCTCCGCGCCCGCAGCCAGAACCATGCCCGCAGCCAACAGCAAGTTTTCCCCTTGAAATCCACCCACCAAAGGCACTTTGACCTGATACCGTGTGCCCTGGCATGCGCATAGAATCTCTTGTCCATTGGCATCAAATGTTTGCCCTAAAATCTGCAAATCAGCGATGCTGCGGCCAACGGTCAGACAGCTTTGTCCGCGCTTGCGGCACGCGTCATAAAGCACCATTCCCTTGGCATCATCAATATTGATGACAGCCCATCCTTGCGGCCCCAACACGCGGTCAAACAGACCTGACTTTGCGGCAAAATAGGCCTCAAATGTGGCGTGATAATCGAGATGATCTTGCGTGAAATTGGTGAAGCCAGCCACCGCCAAAACCACCCCATCTAAGCGCTTTTGCTCCAATCCGTGACTGGAGGCCTCCATCGCGCCATGGGTGACGCCAGCGGCGGCGGCCTGAGCTAACACCCGGTGCAGGGTGATGGGCTCCGGGGTGGTATGGCGCAAGGGCGCGCTCCACGCCCCCTGCACCCCGGTTGTGCCCAAGTTGATCGCCGACAGCCCCAATTCGCTCCAAATTTGCCGGCAAAAACTGGCCACAGAGGTTTTGCCATTGGTGCCCGTCACCGCAACCATCACCTCCGGCTGCGCGCCAAAGAACAAAGCTGAAGCCGCCGCAAGCGCCTGGCGCGGATCATCGACAACGCAGATCTGCGCTGCGTGGTCTGGACAGGTTTTGGAGATCCATGCCGCCCCATCCGGATCGGTTAAAATAGCACTGGCCCCTTGGCGCAGGGCATATGGGGCAAATTCAGCCCCATGGCTGCGGCTCCCCGGCAGAGCTGCAAAAAGGAACCCATCCCGCACGTCCCGGCTGTCAACCGCGAGGCCTTGTATTTCCAGCTGAGACGCCCGCGCCGTGGTCAGACCTAAATTTGCAAGGGTTTTGCTNTTGGTCGCCATCCACCGGCTCGCTTTCTAAAAATCAATTGTTGGCCAATGTTAAACCATTTTGTAGCGTGGGTTCAATCTCTGGAGCGATGCCCAGCAAAGGCGCAACACGCCGGATAATTTCTGCCGCAACAGGCACGGCGGTGGCACCCGCCGTTCGGCGTGGCTCCGGGCCGGTGCGGTCTTCGGGCTCATCAAGCGTCACGATCAAGACATAACGCGGATCGGTGCTTGGAAAGAAACTGGCGAAAGTCGCCAGAACTTTATCTTTGTAATAGCCACCCTGCGGGCTGGGCTTATCCGCGGTTCCCGTTTTCCCAGCCACAGAATACCCTGGAACATCGCCCATCTTAGCGGTCCCTTCCGTCACCACACGCCGCATCATACTGCGCAAATCCCGGGACGTTTTTTCAGAGATAATGCGCGCGCCACGCGGCGGGGCCGGTTGTTTTAACAGCGTCGGTTTGACCAAAGTCCCACCATTGACAATGGCCGCATATCCCGCGGCCAGATGCACTGGCGAGGTCGAAATACCATGCCCATAGGAGATCGTCATTGTTGAGATATCAGACCAATTGCTTGGGTATTGCGGCCGCCCGGTTGGGCCCTCGATCACTTCAATCGGTGTGGCTTGCAGCAGGCCGAGGCGATCCAAAAAGTCTTTTTGCAACTCAGCCCCGATCATTAAAGACAGGCGGGCCGTGCCGATATTTGAAGATTTGATCAATACCTTTTCAACAGACATCTGCGCGCCATAGTCACGATAGTCGTTGATCTTATGTTTGCCCCACCGCAATGGGCCTTTGGTATCGACCATGCTGCCAGGCTCCACCAGACCCAGATCCATCGCTTGGGCCACCGTAAAAGCCTTGAACGCCGAACCCAGCTCATAGACCCCTTGGACCGCGCGGTTGAACAGCGCGCTGTCGCTTGCGTCGCCCTGCGTCAAAGGCCGTGGACGGTTGTTTGGATCAAAATCTGGCAGGCTGGAGAGCGACACGACCTCACCGCTATAGGCATCCATCAACACCGCTGACGCGCCCTTGGCATTCATCAAGCGCATGCCGCCGTAAAGTGCCTCCTCCAGCGCCGATTGCACCGTCAGATCAATCGACAACTGCAGAGGTTGGCCGTCAAATCGTGGATCGCGCAGGAAGGTGTCAAAGGCTTTTTCTACGCCAGCCATTCCGATGACCTCNGCNGAATGCACGCCCTGGGCGCCAAAGGTCGTACCTCCCAAAATATGACCGGCCAGTTGACCGTTGGGATAGAGGCGCATTTCGCGCGGACCGAACAACAAACCCGGCTCACCGATGTCATGAACGGCCTGCTTTTCTTCTGGGCTAATGGCGGGTTTGAGCCACAAAAACTCTTGCGGTCCAGACAAGCGCGCCGCCATTTTTTCGACATTGATGTCGGGAAATATCTCCGCCAATTGCCGGGCGGTGCCCTCTGGATCAATGAGTTGACGCGGGTGCGCATAGAGCGAATGGGTGTCGATATTCGTGGCCAAAACCCGACCGTTGCGGTCAAGGATATCCGCTCGACTGGCCAAAATCTGTGCCGCTGTGGCGCGGGCCTTGGGCTCAATCGGCTCGGACACCGCCAAAGCCGTCATCCGCAGACCAATGACGCCAAAACTGATGACGAATATTCCGCCCATCATAAACAAACGCCGCTGAGTTTTGCGCAAAATTCGTTCATGCTGCATCTCGATGCGCTCGCGCCGATTGGCATGTTCAATCAAATCAGGATTTTCGCCGGCGGTTCTGGCCGAAAATATGCGCGCCAAAGGCCGAAGGGGTTTGCGAATCATGGAGAGGCCTCGCGGTTCATCACCTCAATCGGCTCAGTGATTGGGCCCAAATCTGGTCCAGGATATGGAATCTGCTCCAAACGGGCAAAATGATCCGCCGTCAGTTGCAACAATTTCAATTCGTCAAAATTGGCATTCACCAGCTGCAGGAGCCGCTCCGGGCGATTGAGATAGGCCCATTCCGCTTTCAGCGCCCGCAGCCTCGAATGGGCCTCCGAAATATCGCGGTTCAACTGGGCAATTTCATCCAATTTGCCCTTGGTTTCATAGTTTTCAGTATAGGCCCAAAAGGCGAGCCCCATGACGCCCATGACCAAACAGCTCAAAAACAGATTTTTCATGAGGCCCTCCGCTGTGGAAGTTGCGGCACGCCAAGGCTGCGTGGATCGACAGGCAACGCCGGGGCCTCGGTCCGCCGCCCAATGCGCAATTTGGCCGATCGTGCGCGGGGATTGGCGTCGAGTTCCTCTTTTGAAGCTTTGATTGCCTTGCGGCTTTGCATGGTAAATTGCGCCGGAACCTCCTCGACCAATGGCGCATATCGGCTGCCGGCCTGCGTGCCTGCGCGGGCTTGGAAAAACCGTTTTACGATGCGATCTTCAACCGAATGAAAGGTCACCACAGCCAAAATGCCGCCAGGGCGCAAGACCCGTTCGGCGGCGGCAAGACCTTGGACCAATTGATCATATTCTCCGTTCACCGCGATACGCAGAGCTTGAAAACTGCGGGTCGCGGGGTGGGATTGGCCAGGCTTCGCCCGGGGCAAACACCGCTCAACAACACCGGCCAATTCTAACGTCCGTTCAAAAGGTGCCTCTTCGCGGCGTGCAACGATCATCTTGGCGATGCGGCGGCTGGCCCGCTCTTCGCCATAATTATACAAAATATCGGCAATCTGCTCAGCACTGGCGCTATTGACAAGATCTGCTGCCGTCGGGCCCGTATCTCCCATGCGCATGTCAAGCGGCCCATCTTTTTGAAACGAAAACCCCCGCTCTGCTTGATCGATCTGCATTGAGGACACACCGATATCGAGCACCACGCCATCCACCGCATCGGCGGTTTGATCCAAATTGGAAAACGTGTCTTGCACAAGCTGCAAACGATCCCCAAATTGCGGCGCCCAATCGGCAGCCATCGCAAAAACACTGGGATCGCGGTCAATGCCAATCACCTGATCGGCGCCGGCGTCGAGCAAATATTTACTATAGCCCCCGGCCCCAAAGGTGCCATCAATCCAAGTGCCCGCAATGGGTGCGGCCGCGTCAATCAATGGTAAAATTAGAACAGGGATATGCGGCGCAGATTGGGAGGAGTCGGGCCGCATATCTAGTCCTGCCCCGCTTGGTCCAAATAGGCCATCGGATCGAAATCCTCAGGCAAATCATCCAGCCAAGCCTCAGTTTTGGCCAATTCTTCTGATTCGTAGGTTTCAGGCTTCCAGATCTGGAACGTGTCACCGGCGGCGATAAAAAACGCCTCAGCATCCAGATCAATCTTCCGACGCAGCTTCGCCGGAAGCACCAGCCGCCCCGTGTCATCGACGATCGTGGGGAAAGATTGCCCATGAAACAGCCTTTGCAACATCCGACGTTCCATAGATCCACGCGGCAAGGCGTCGATCTTGGCATCCACCTCTTCGATTGCTGAAATCGTATAACATTCAAGATAATTGCGGCGATGATCGCCATAGACAATCACCAACTCAGGGTTCAGCCCTTCGGTATAATTGGGATCACCCTGCTCCAGCACGCGGCGAAAAAGAGCGGGGATAGACACCCGGCCCTTGCTGTCCACCTTATGGTGGCTTTCGCCTCTAAATCTGCGTGCCACTTGGGCCTGCCTCGCTCATTAAATGGGGCGCTGCCCCGAAACTAAAAACGGCGGATTGAACTGCTGCTGTTGTTCAATCCGCCGACGTTTCCCTTACGGGATGTCCAGCTGCGCGTGCCACCTGGGGGGGATGTCTGCTCGCTAACGCGCCGGATCTCTTCGTTTGGAAATGGGTGCCTGTATGCAACCTGCGCTCGCCTTTGCCCTTCTTGAGTTGGGGCTTTGATCTTTGACCGCTTCCGTGAACAATTATTTACATGGGAATTCATGGTAATCAATAGGAAATTTTTGCAATTGTCCAAAAATTCGCCCTAATCCCAAGGGAAAATTCTATATTTTGAGCAAAATTACACCACATAAAGCGTGAGCCCTTTCAGGATAACACAAAATGTAGTGGAGCCCCCAACGGGCCATAATTTCCCAATTTTTTTGCTTTTTTGAGAAGATTCTGGAAATCATGTCATTTTGCGATCCAAAATGCGTAAATCTCCAGTATTTCACCACTGAATCACCAAGCAGCTATCTGCGAACTCTGACGATATTAAATGCGTCCCATGTTTTCCCAAACTGGAGCGATAGGGCGATATGTCCCAAAACCATTGCACACAGACGGCCCTGCCAGCGCGTTAGGCGATGTCCGAAGCAATCAACCCGCGCGCCAGCTCCGCATATGCCTGGGCCATCGGCCCATCTCCCGCGGCAGCTGGGGTGCCGCTGTCGCCGGCCAGACGCACGCCCAAATCCAAAGGCAAAGAGCCCAAGAACGGCAGACCTAACTTCTGCGCCTCCAGCTCCACGCCCCCATGCCCGAATATATGGGCTTCATGGCCGCAATTGGGGCAAATATATTGGCTCATGTTCTCAATCATGCCCAAAATGGGCGTGTGCAGCGTGGCAAACATATCCAAAGCCTTGCGCGCATCCAAAAGCGCGACATCCTGCGGGGTCGAGACCACGATTGCGCCAGTCAATTCTGTTTTCTGGCAAAGTGTCAGCTGAACATCGCCTGTGCCGGGCGGCAAATCGATGATCAAGACATCCAACTCCCCCCATTGCACCTGATTGAGCATCTGCTGCAATGCGCCCATCAACATCGGGCCGCGCCAGACCACAGCCTTGTTCGGATCAACCATCAAACCAATAGACATCATCGTAACGCCATGGGCCTGTAGCGGGATGATCACCTTCCCATCGGGACTGGCTGGGCGTTTGCTCACGCCCATCATACGCGGCTGGCTCGGGCCATATATATCCGCATCAAGCAACCCGACCCGTCGGCCTTGCTTGGCCAGGGCCACTGCCAAATTGGAAGACACCGTCGATTTGCCGACCCCGCCCTTGCCCGAGGCAATCGCCACAACTCGGTTCACACCCGGCACTTTGAGCGGCCCATCTTGCGGTTTGGGATGACCACCCACTTTCAAGTTCGGCGGCGCCGCTTTTTGCTCATGCGCGGTCACCACGGCTGTCACGCTGGACACACCGTCAAGTTGCATCACAATTTGCTCTGCTGCGGCGCGAATATCGGCCAGCTTATGGGCAATCTCGGGCGTTGGCGCTTCAATAACGAAGCGCACCGCCTCACCCTCCACCACAACGGCACGAATGAAGTCACGGCTCACCAGGTCTCCCCCATCCGGCAATTGCAGACGGGCCAAAGCGGCCAAAATATCAGAACGGTCGATTGGCATGCAAGCTCTCCTCAAATCTCTGCGCAGCTATGCCCCCGCAACTCACTTGATGCAAGCCCATGGCCGGTGCGCGGACGGAGCCATGCAAATGCTGCATAGCGGCAATTCCCAAACATGCGTTGCGAAATATCACCCCGCGCTCCACATAGAGCGCATCAACAGTCCGGTTGATATAGAGGATAGAACGATGACAACAGTAACAGATTTCAGTGTAACCGCCCCTTCATTCAGTGCTGCACTCACAGCGCGCTGGACCGCTTTGCGTGAGCAAATGGCCAAACGTGCCCTGTACCGCAAAACAATCTCCGAATTGCAATCCTTGACGGGTCGCGAACTGGCCGACCTGGGCATCCATCGCTCCGCGATCCGAGGCATCGCACACGAGGCCGCATTCGGCAAATAAGCCAGACTTAAGTTTTGCAGATCCAACGCCTGAGGCCTTGGATCTGAGCAATAGGCTTTCTCCTCCCTAAAGCCTGCAAAAAGCGGCGGCATCCTCCTCCCGGATGCCGTCGTTTTTTTGCCTATAATTTGACCAGAAGGGTCATTGAACTTTGCCCGCAGCGGTGACACCAAGGGCCCATGACATATTCGCTGCTGTCCGGTCTCGTGCTCTTTTGCTTTGTCTCCTCGATCACACCCGGACCCAACAACTTGATGCTTATGGCCACTGGAGCCAATTTCGGCGCGCGGAGCGCTCTGCCCCATGCGTCCGGGATTGTTTTGGGATTTACCTTTATGATTATCGCCATCGGATTGGGGGTGGCACAGCTCTTCCAAAGCTACCCTTTGGCCCATCAGCTGCTCGGCGGGATCTCGGTGATCTATCTTGTTTATTTGGCCTATAAAACGGCAACGGCCAGCACAAGCCTCGACAGCCCTGAACCCACGGGCAAGCCCATTACATTCTGGCAAGCCGCGGCGTTTCAATGGGTGAACCCCAAGGCTTGGACCATGGCCCTGGCCGCGGTGACGGTCTATGCCCCGCAGCCTGTGACCCATAAGGACGTCATTACGGTTGCCATCATATTCGGTATCATCAACCTGCCCTGCATCAGCGTCTGGCTGTTGCTCGGGGTGAAAATGCGGCGGTTTTTGACAACGCCAGCCCGGCTGCGCGGGTTTAATTGGACCATGGCAGGTCTTTTGCTTCTCTCCCTCGCACCGATTGCAGCTTTAAATTGAGGGCAAGCGGTCAAACCGCTAAAGCCCTACCCCATCCAAAAACCGATAATAGGCAACCTTGGTCTCGACCCCGAAGGGATAGAGCGGGTGAAAAGGAATCTTCCGCAGAGGGGTCACCGGAAAATCCAGCTCCCCATGCGGCCTGCCCGAGGCCCAATCGGCCAGAACCTTACCCATCGCAGTGGCCATCGCCACCCCGCGCCCGTTATAGCCAAGCCCCGCGGCCATGCCGTTTCCGAAATCATGTAAATGCGGATATTGATCGGCGGTGGCGGCAATGTATCCGCCCCATTCAAACACCCAACGCACCTGTGCCAATTGGGGAAAGAGCTTGATGGACCATGCGCGGGCTTGGGCGAGACGGGTCCGCGTGGCCTGAACAGAATAGCCACCCCGCGCGCCCATAACAAAACGTCCCGCCGCGTCCATGCGAAAATAGGACAGGAGCCGGCGGGTGTCAGAGGGGGCATGAAGCCCCGGCAAGAGACCGGCGCGCAGCTCTTGTGAAAGCGGTTCGGTCGCCACTTGCACAGAGCGGATCGGCACCACGGACTGTTGCAACCCCTTATGCAAAGGGCCGCTATAGCCATTGGTGCACAAAAGCACCCGTCCCGCGCGCAGCTGCCCCCGCTTGGTCACCAGCAGATGCTCTGCGCCGCGTCGCTCCAATTTCTCAACCCGAGATTGCCCATAGATCCGTACGCCCGCAGCTCGGGCGGCATCACAGAGGCCCAAAGCATAGTTGAGAGGATGCAAATTGCCTCCGCGTGGATCGATCAGGCCGCCAATATAGGCATTTGTGCCAATGGCCTGCACCACATCTGCGCGCGACAATAGCTTGAGATCTGCCCCATGCTGGGCCCATTGTTCCGCTTTGTGCACCAAGGACTGCATACCCGTAGAATTATGAGCCGCGCGCAGCCAACCCACTGGGCGTGCATCGCATTGAATGTGATGCTCGGCAATTAGATCAAACACCAGCTGCCCGGCCTGACCAGAAAGCCGGATCATCCGCTGGCCCATCTCGGGTCCAAAGCGCACTATGGCGTCATTTGGCGCCTCGATTAATCCCGGATTGACCTGCCCGCCATTGCGTCCTGACGCGCCCCATCCCGGCGTTTGCGCCTCCAAAACCAC
>JGI20158J14315_10002265_pt1 | contig 13529 bp, 16 predicted proteins | sample COG_08_FD_14315 | JGI IMG/M metagenome (IMG submission 14315)
TTCGATTAGTGCGGCGCTATTACCAGTGCATGCGACAGCCGGGGACGCATTGAACGCAGATCTGGGTAAATATCCCGGATCGACACTCGCNGCACCAACCGGTCATGTTTCGGTCAAATTCCATCAAAACAAGTTGTCAGTTGCCTATGATTTAGAAAAAACAACGCCTTCAAGTTCAGGCGGTGTTCATATACATACGGGTAGCACATGCAGTGATGCTGAAAAAGTTGGNGGCCACTATTGGTCCCCCGACTTAGGCGAAGATACCTGGAAAAAGGCTACGTGGAATAGTGATGAGCAAGGCAAAGCCAAAGGAGAGTTAACCATCCAGACAGGCTATGACTATGCGCAAAATTTATCCCACGCGCTGGTTATTCATGACTCAGAAGGTCGACGCATTGCTTGTGGACTGTTAGGCGTTGCACCAAACAGCGGTTACTAAAGAAACAGCACGGCAGTTACGCCTCCCAACCCCTGCACCAAAACCAAAGGGCTAACGCTCAGACTCCGATTGACGGAGAGGCCATTAGCTGGTTTGGTGCGGCTGGCGGGGATCGAACCCACGACCCTTGGCTTCGGAGGCCAATACTCTATCCACTGAGCTACAGCCGCACTGAGAGAGGGCTTATTCTATCAGCCCGCAGGGACGCGGCCGCTTTTAGGAGGTGGACTGGTTATAATCTTGGACTGCACTGGGCAAACGCAAATCGTCTGATATGCACGCCCCGTGCTCCCTATTTGATTTGACCCCTTTATTTGTGATGAGGACGCGATGAGCGATAACGGACACCACACTGGCCCAGTAAAGACACCCAAGCAATTGGCGCTGTTGTCTTTCTTTTCATTTGTCGTACCGGTGTTCGTGATCATCGGCTTAGTGAAATACGTCACCTCCGACGCCAAGCCGAGTGCTGGCGCCGAACAAACTGAGCAGGCNATTGCGCAGCGTCTTCAGCGCGTGGGGTCTGTGGAGATTCGCGATGCCAACCGCCCCTTGCGTGAAGGCATGGCGGTATTTACTGCCCAATGCGCAGCCTGCCACACGACGGGCGCCGCGGGTGCACCCAAGGTCGGCGACGTCGCGGCTTGGGGTTCACGCCTCGGTCAGGGTTATGACACCTTGCTCACGCACGCACTCAAAGGAAAAGGCGCGATGGGCGCGCAAGGCGGCGGTGAGTTCAACGACCTAGAGATTGGTCGCGCAGTCGTATACATGGCCAACGAATCAGGGGCGTCTTTCCCAGTGCCTCAAAAACCAGCAGAGTAATTTGCCTGACGCNNAGAAAAAGCCGGCNTTGCCGGCTTTTTTTATGCCNCTATGCAAGTGGCAGCGGCACACGGTTTTNCNCTNGCGTCGCTTAGTCGCTCTTCTTTGGCTCCGCCTTAAACGCGCGCAGTTGGGGGCTGCACACNTAGCCGAACCGGCTGGGGAGGTCGTCGCCATTGGCGAGCTGTGGCACCCACAGGCCTTGCTCAATAAAGGGCACAGCGGCAACGAGATCTTGGGTGTGCAAGCGGGCTAGCCCCTCGTTGCAATCGAGATAGAGATGTCCGGCCTCATCTACCAAGCAACGCTGAATATTTAAGCTCGAACCAGTATGTGCATGCACAGCGCCATCAGGCAGTAGGCGCGCAATGAGTGGTGTGGACTCCAACTCAACATAGACGCGTTGCGGTCCATTTTGGAAGTACCAGCAACCTGCATCGTCTGCGGCGTAATTGCGGTTGATAAACCCGATGAGCTTCTCATGACGCAACTCGGAACCCTTGGAGGTCACCGTTGACCCTGCGCCAGCAAATGGCCCTGCAGCCTGCGCGGCGTCATCCCTTAAGTACCAGTCCCCACGGGCACTGAGTGCCAACCAGCCGTAACAGTTGGGGACATTAGGCCACTTGCCCATTGCTTGGCGAACAAGGTCATCCATCTCAGCTGGGACGCACGGTTGGATTAGGGCTGTTCGTCGGTGTAATCGACAGTGAGAGATGCTCACTAAACCAATCTAAAAGGGCGTTGGGCAACGCCGCGATATGGCCGGGCGGCTTACGCGACGCAATGGGTTGCGCGAAGCCAACATGCCCACCCTCCTCGGTATGCAGCACTGTCACAGCGTCCGCAACTTCTGACTGATTCGGCACGCTCGCAATCGGAACAAACGGGTCATTCTTGGCGTTGATCACCAGCGACGGCACGGCAATGCTTCGCATGTGCGGCTTGGCCGACGCACGGCTCCAGTAATCTAAGACGTGCTTGAACCCATGCACGGGTGCGGTAAACGCGTTATCGAACTCCAAGATGGTTCGCGCGTCTAAAGCGGCATCAAGATTAAATAGGTTGGGGTATTGGGCCCACTTGGCTTTGGCCTTTGGCTGCATGCTGGCCAAAAACATACGCGTGTACAACAACTTGTTCACGCCCTTGCCAATCGCCTGTCCAGAGGCCACCAGGTCAAGCGGTGCGCAGACGCTGGCAACCGAGCGTACAACGCGCCCGGCTTCAACGCCGAACTCGCCAGCCCAGCGCATCAGCGCGTTACCGCCTAAAGAGTAACCCAACGCAACGATGGGCACACCGGGGTGTTCGTTGGCGACGCGACGTAATACCCAGTCGATTTCGGCGTAGTCCCCAGAGTGGTAGGCGCGCGGTCCGAGGTTTAATTCACCTGAGCAGCCTCGGAAATGGGGGATCACCAAGCCCCACCCCCGCGCGCTGCAGGCGTGGGCAAGCGCGTACGCGTAGTGACTGTGACGCGACCCTTCGAGACCATGGAACATCACGACGATCGGCGTCTTTTTGTGGGTACTAGGTTCGGCAAGCGCCGCACCCGTCGACAGCAAATAATCTACGTCAATGAAGTCTTCATCCGGCGTGGTCCAGCGCTCACGCCGCCAATGCGGCACCAATGCAGCGAACTCGGTCGGTAGGGGCGGCTCACGCCAGCCAGAGATGACACCACCGTCCGTGCTTCGTCCAGCTCGGGAAAGGTGTTGGTATAACTTGTCCGATTGCGCAGGCCAATGCCTAGCGACGCGCGCAGACCAAATGGTTTGCGCGTGCCCGCCACGCAACCACCACGGTGGGCTGTACCGCCAGTTTGATTGCAAGGTCAACATGGTTAATGCAACACGGAGGACGGTTCCCCTGAGTCGCCCACACCACCTACATCGGCGAGATGCCCCGGGCTGGTGTGGTGTGCCACCAAGCGCCAACCATGTGGGGTTTTATGAAAAACGTTCAGCGCATACAACTGCGCAACGGCCTGCCCTTCGTCGGTCATAACCGACACGTGCTCAGTGACGGTGTGGATGGCTTGAGCCAAGCCATGTGACTTGTGCACGTGCATAGGCCGCACCGTGATAGAGCCGTTGGCTAACAACGCCGTAAACAGGGCGCGAATATCAGCGGGCCCGTGCACAGGTTCGCCGCCAGGCGGAATACAGACCAACTCTTCATCCTCGGCCCAACACGCCATCACCTGCTCGACCTCGCCGTTTTGCAGGCCTTCATAAAAGGCTGCTTCAACGTCTTCAGGTGAAACCATTAGGTGGGGTGATTTGGGCATGGGTCCGAGTGGCTTTCAAACAGTGGGATCAGTATGCACTAAAGCGCAAAAAGCCGACACGAAGTCGGCTTTTGCAAACGTACAAGGGAATCAAACCCACACCCTTAATGCTGCTTGCGGTACCGACGCAGTGCGGCCACTTGCGCAGCCAGTACTGACAGCTCGGCCTGCGCGGCAGCCATGTCGAAATCGCCTTTTGCGGAAGCAATCGCTTCCTCAACATCTTTGCGCGCGGCTTCAGCACGGGCCTCATCAAGGTCCTTGCCACGAATAGCGGTATCGCTTAAGACAGTGACATGTTGTGGTTGCACTTCTAAGATGCCACCCGCAACAAAGATGAATTCTTCCGAGCCATCTTCCAGTTTGATCCGTACGGAGCCGGGCTTGATGCGGGTAATCAACGGCGTGTGGCCGGGCATGATACCCAGCTCGCCTGACTCTCCGGGCAAAGCAACGAACGTCGCCTGGCCGCTGAAGACTTGGGCTTCTGCGCTGACGACATCTACCTGAATGGTACTCATGCTGTTTCCTTAATTAGTCGCTACCAAAGCGTGAGCGCATGCACTCACACGTCGGCATTGACAACAAACCTTAACCGGCGATCTTCTTGGCCTTCTCGAAGGCCTCGTCGATCGTGCCAACCATGTAGAACGCCTGCTCTGGCAACTGGTCACACTCGCCGCTTGCAATCATCTTGAAGCCGCGAATGGTCTCTGCCAAGGATACGTACTTACCGGGTGAGCCAGTAAACACCTCAGCCACGTGGAAAGGTTGGCTCAGGAAACGCTGCATCTTACGCGCACGCGCCACGGACAACTTGTCTTCAGGTGCCAATTCGTCCATGCCCAAAATCGCAATGATGTCTCGCAACTCTTTGTAACGCTGCAGCGTACCCTGCACCGCGCGAGCGGTTTCATAGTGATCGTTACCAACGACGTTGGGGTCCAACTGACGGCTGGTTGAATCAAGCGGGTCCACCGCTGGGTAAATACCCAAGGCGGCAATGTCACGGGACAACACCACGGTGGAGTCCAAGTGAGCAAACGTCGTTGCTGGTGAGGGATCGGTCAAGTCATCCGCTGGCACGTAAACGGCCTGAATAGACGTGATAGAACCCACTTTTGTAGAGGTAATACGCTCTTGCAAACGGCCCATCTCTTCAGCCAGCGTAGGCTGATAACCCACCGCCGACGGCATACGACCCAACAGAGCGGACACTTCGGTACCGGCCAGTGTGTAACGGTAAATGTTGTCCACAAAGAACAGCACGTCACGGCCTTCGTCACGGAAAGACTCCGCAATGGTCAAACCAGTCAAGGCAACGCGTAAACGGTTACCGGGTGGCTCGTTCATCTGACCGTAGACCATGGCGACCTTAGACTCTTCCAGCTTCTCGAGGTTCACCACCCCAGAATCAGCCATCTCGTGATAGAAGTCGTTACCTTCACGGGTACGCTCACCCACACCGGCAAACACGGACAAGCCGCTGTGTGCCTTAGCGATGTTGTTGATCAACTCCATCATGTTCACGGTCTTGCCCACACCAGCACCACCGAACAGACCCACCTTGCCGCCTTTTGCGAAGGGGCAAACCAAGTCAATCACCTTGATACCTGTTTCGAGGAGTTCCTGCGAAGGAGACAATTCGTCATAGGCAGGCGCCTTACGGTGAATGGATGCGCTCAACTCGGCGCTAACGGGGCCGCGCTCGTCAATGGGGCTACCCAGCACGTCCATGATGCGTCCCAGCGTGGCCTTGCCAACTGGCACGGTAATCGCTGCATCGGTATTGAACACGACCATACCGCGGCGCAAACCGTCGGAAGAACCCAGGGCAATGGTTCGCACCACGCCGTCACCCAACTGTTGCTGGACCTCTAGGGTCAATTCTGACCCATCCATTTTGAGGGCGTCATAAATGCGGGGCATTTGGTCGCGTGGAAATTCGACGTCCACAACGGCGCCGATACACTGAACAATCTTGCCTTGAGCGTTAGCCATGATTGGTACCTTTACGTTTCTCTAAATTCTGTAGAACTGCGGCTTTTAAACGGCTGCAGCACCGGCGACGATTTCGGACAATTCCTTGGTAATCGCAGCCTGACGGGTTTTGTTATAGACCAGCTTGAGGTCACTGATGACCGTGCCGGCGTTATCGGTTGCAGCCTTCATGGCCACCATACGCGCTGATTGCTCAGACGCCATGTTTTCAGCAACCCCTTGAAACACTTGTGCTTCAACGTAGCGCAGCAAAAGGTCGTCAATAACGGCCGCTGGCTCTGGTTCGTACATGTAGTCCCAAGAATGCTGGGGTGCGCTTGCTTCCAAGTCATCCGCATTGATCGGTAACAACTGTTCGATGGTTGCCTCTTGGCGCATCGTGTTGACGAAGCGGGTAAAGCACAGGTGTACTTCACTCAATTCGCCAGCGGCGTATGCGTCAAACAAAACCTTGGATGGGCCGATCAGCGAGTCAAGGTGCGGGGTGTCACCCAAGCCAGAAGCTTGAGAGACCACGGTTGCACCCGTGCGGTTCATGAAGCCCAAGCCCTTGCTGCCGATCGCAACGACTTTGACCTTTTTGCCTTGCGCTTGCAAGCCTTTGATCTTCGCCGTTACTGAGCGCAGGATGTTGGTGTTCATGCCGCCGCACAAACCTTTATCAGTCGTTACCAAAATAAAGCCGACGGTGTCTGCCTCAGGGTTGGCGCGCATAAACGCGTGACTGTAGTCTGGGTTCGCACGACTCAAATTAGCCGCAATCTGGCGCACTTTCTGGCTGTAAGGGCGGGCCGCACGCATGCGTTCCTGCGCCTTACGCATTTTGGACGCGGCGACCATTTCCATGGCTTTCGTGATCTTCTTGGTATTTTCTACCGAGGAGATCTTTCCGCGAATTTCCTTACTTGATGCCATTGAAGCTCCTTGTTCGGGTGCCTATTGGCTTAGTAAGTGCCAGTTTTCTTGAATTCGGTCACAGCGGCGGTCAACTCGGCCTTAGCCGCGTCGTCCATGGCTTGCTTGGCTTCTAAAGATGCCAACAATGCCGCGTGCTTGTCCTTCAGGAAAGCATGTAAACCAGATTCGAAACTCAGCACTTGCTTGATTTCCAAATCGTCCATGTACCCATTGTTTACGGCAAACAGCGTAGACGCCATCAAGCTAATCGACAACGGGCTGTACTGCGCTTGCTTAAGCAGCTCAGTCACGCGGGCACCGCGGTCCAACTGCTTGCGTGTGGCCTCGTCAAGGTCAGACGCAAACTGGGCGAACGCGGCCAATTCGCGGTACTGCGCCAAGTCGGTACGGATACCGCCGGACAAGCTCTTAATAAGCTTGGTTTGCGCTGCACCACCCACGCGAGACACAGAAATACCGGCGTTAATCGCAGGACGGATACCGGCGTTAAAGAGGTTGGTCTCCAAGAAGATCTGACCGTCCGTAATCGAAATTACGTTGGTTGGCACGAAGGCAGAAACGTCACCCGCTTGGGTCTCAATGATTGGCAGTGCCGTCAATGAGCCGGTCTTGCCTTTGACCGCGCCGTTGGTGAACTTCTCTACGTAGTCGACGCTGACGCGCGCAGCGCGCTCGAGCAAACGACTGTGGAGATAGAACACATCGCCAGGGTATGCTTCGCGGCCTGGTGGGCGACGCAACAACAATGACACTTGACGGTAGGCAACCGCTTGCTTAGACAAGTCGTCATAAATGATCAGTGCGTCTTCACCGCGATCGCGGAAGTACTCACCCATCGTACAGCCGGAGTAGGCAGACACATATTGCATCGCAGCTGACTCAGACGCCGACGCGGCAACCACGATGGTGTAGGCCATTGCGCCCGCTTGTTCCAAAGCCCGAACCACGTTCTTAATCGACGAGGCTTTTTGGCCAATCGCGACGTAGACGCAGGTCATGTTTTGACCTTTTTGGTTGATGATGGCGTCCAATGCCACAGCGGTTTTACCCGTCTGNCGGTCACCAATAATCAACTCGCGCTGNCCACGACCAACCGGCACCATGGAGTCAACAGACTTCAGACCGGTTTGCATGGGTTGGTCAACTGACTGACGTGCGATCACACCCGGTGCGACTTTTTCAATCACGTCGGTCATCTTGGCGTCGATGGGACCTTTGCCGTCGATAGGCTGGCCCAGTGCGTTCACCACGCGACCAAGCAATTCAGGGCCAACAGGCACTTCCAAAATGCGGCCCGTGCACTTCACGGTGTCGCCTTCAGAAATATGCTCGTATTCGCCCAAAATCACGGAACCAACCGAGTCGCGCTCCAAGTTCAATGCGAGACCGTAGGTCGCGACACCATCCTTGGTTGCGGGAAATTCCAACATCTCGCCCTGCATTACGTCGGACAAACCATGGATGCGGCAGATGCCATCGGTAACGGATACGACCGTACCTTCGTTGCGCACATTCGCGCTAACGCCCAAGCCCTCGATACGGGACTTGATCAGATCAGAAATCTCTGCGGGATTGAGTTGCATGACTCTTTCCTTCTTTCCTAAGTTATTTAACCGCTAGTCGCTTGATGGCTTTACGCCGTCAGGGCTACTTGCATTTGTTCTAAACGAGCTTTGATCGAAGTGTCGAACACCTCATCACCCACGACAACGCGAACGCCACCGATTAACGACTCATCAGCCGCCTGTGTCAACGTCAGGCGTTTGCCGAAACGCTTCTCAAGCGAGGACGATAGATCTGCCAATGCCGCACCATCCAACTCAAAGGCGCTGTAAACAACGCCCACTGACACGCCATTTTTGGCGTTGGACAACACGCGAAACTGCTTGGCAATTTCGGGCAGTGCGCTCAAGCGGCGATTTTCAGCCAGCAATTGCACAAAGTTGGCACCGACCTCAGGCACAGGAGAGCTCTTTTCAACAGCACCCAGCACGACGCCAGCAACTTTCGTTGCCGCAACATTCGGGTTTGCTGCCAGTTCACGCAGTGCCGGATCCGAGGAAACAGCAGCGACGTTGTCCAACCAGTTCAACGCATTAGGCGCGTCGGCTTGGAAGACTTTGAAAAGGGCCTCAGCGTAGGGGCGGGCGATGGTGGCGAGTTCGGCCATGTTCTACCTTGCTGATTAAAGTTGTGTCTTCAGCTCTGTCAGCATTGCAGCGTGATCAGCAGCTTTGACTTCGCGGCGCAGAATTTTCTGAGCACCTTGAACGGCCAGTAGCGCAACCTCTTCACGCAATGCTTCACGCGCAGTGGTGACTAAACCTTGCGCTTCTTGCTGAGCGTTAGCCATGATCTTGGCAGCCTCTTCGCTTGCGCGTGTTTTGGCTTCCTCGATGAGGGCTTGTCCACGACGCTCGGCATCTGCCAAGCGCACAGCGGCTTCATTACGGGATTTACCCAACTCTTCATCGACGCGCTTGTTAGCAGCCGCCAATTCGATCTTGGCCTTCTCAGCGGAAGCCAGACCTTCAGAGATTTTCAATGCCCGCTCATCTAACGCTTTCGCAATCGGTGGCCACACGAACTTCATCGTGAACCAAACCAAAATCGCAAATACGATGGCTTGAGCGAACAGGGTTGCATTGATATTCATCGCAACGCCTTTCTTTGTTGATCTTTTAAGTTAACCACGACGCGCACCGCACCAAGATCCGAGGGCCTTGATGTAGCGGCGCGCAAGGAGCCAATTAGGCTACGACGAAGGGGTTAGCGAATGCAAACAACAGTGCGATAGCCACACCGATCAAGAAGGCCGCATCGATCAAACCAGCCAAAATGAACATCTTGGCTTGCAAGTCGTTCATCAGCTCAGGTTGACGAGCAGAAGACTCGAGAAACTTACCACCCATCATGCCGATACCGACAGATGCACCCATAGCGCCCAAACCAACGATCAAACCGCAAGCCAGTGCAACCAAACCTAATACGCTATCCATGATGACTCCTTAGAACAAAAAAATAAAAGCGAAAACTAACAAAAAAGATTCAACCCGCAACCCCAACGCTTAGTGTGCGTCGTGGGCTTGACCCGTGTAGATCAGCGTCAGCATCATAAAGATGAAGGCCTGCAACACGATGACCAAGATGTGGAACAACGTCCACACCGTGCCGGCAATGATGTGCCCCGCAAACAGGAGGATTCCCGTTGTCGACAGCGCAAAGAAACCACCCATCAAGGCGATCAACATAAACACCAACTCGCCAGCAAACATGTTGCCGAACAGTCGCATGCCGTGTGACACGGTTTTCGCAACAAATTCCACCATCTGCATCGCAAAGTTCACGATGCCCAAGATGACCGCGAAAATCGGGTTTTTACTGGTGCCGAACGGCGCGCACACCAATTCGTGCGCCCAGCCACCCAAGCCCTTGATCTTGATGTTGTAGTACAGGCAAATCAGCAGAACAGATACAGACAAACCAAGCGTTGTCGACAAATCAGCCGTCGGCACGACGCGCAGATAAGAGTCGTGCGCTGAGCCATAGCCCGCCGCCTCATAGGCCATACCCCAGAGGGAAGGCAACAAGTCAACCGGGATCATGTCCATGAAGTTCATCAGGAAAATCCAAACAAACACCGTCAGGGCCAGTGGGCCGACTACTTTGCGACTTTCCGCATTGTGAATCACTGCCTTGGCTTGGTTGTCGACCAACTCGAACAAAATTTCAACGGCCGCTTGCACGCGGCCTGGCACGCCAGCGGTCGCGTTGCGTACCGCCAACCACATGGCGAAACAGCCGAGTGCGCCCAAAACAGCGGCAACGACGATTGAGTCCAAGTTATAGACCGAGAAGTCAATGATTGACGTCTGCTTGACCGTTTGCAAATGTTGCAAATGGTGAACAATGTACTCACTAGCTGTAGGTGCGTGTGCCTCAGTCGACATAACAAGTAAAGCCTTCAAAACTCAAACAGAGCGCCTTGCGCGCCATTGGGACAGTCCTAGAACCAACCAATGCACTTTCAGCGCCACCAACAGACCCGCCAACAGGGCGAACCAGCTCAAACCAACTACAAAGTGCGGCGCAGTGAACAACAAGATCACAGAGGCCAACACCTTAAAACCTTCCCAAATTGCAAAACCCAGCAACGCGCCTGTTGGCGTTGTTGACAGGCGGCGCGTGAAGCGCCCTTGCAACCCAACGGCCATCAGCACCGCTGGCACCACCACCGCACCACCGCCATAAGCGAAGGATGCAGCGAGGTTGAAATCACTGACGCGCTTAAATAAACCAAGCGCATCCAATACCCATATGAGGACAGCCCCCGCGATCACCGCAAAAGACTGCCAACCCAAGAGACGCCAAACAACCGCCTTGGGCTGCCTGGCTCGCCACACTGCCGCTTCCTCCGGTGACAGGGGTTGCCACTCGTCACCAGCATCGTCTAGCTCATCATCAAACCGTGATGGATCCGCAGATCGGGAGCGCCTTGCCTCAGCCAACCCCGCCTGTACAGGCTTTGAAGTTGTTTGCATGATCGGTATCCTTACTGGCCGGCACGTCTACAAAAGAAAAGCTACCCTCGCTCGCTGGTAGCACTCTAATTGCACCCTACGGTCCCGTGGACTCACTCAGGTTAATCGCGAATTATACGTGTAAACCCGAACGCTGCGCAAGCCCCTCCGTGTCCGACCCCGTTGGACCAGAATACGCAAAAAAACCACAAATGCCGGGGGCTGATAATGGGGGGCTTAACCAACGCTTCGTGGCGTCCCGTCACCTTTTAGGCTGAAATATGACCATCCCACCGGAAGAGTCCTTAATTACATATCCCTGCCACTTCCCTATCAAGGTCATGGGAAGCACGCAGCCCGATCTGGTGCCCGCCTTAAGTCACATCGCGCGTCAATTCGACCCTGACTTTGATGACACAACCATCGAACTGAGAGCGAGCAAGAATGGCAACTATCAGGGCGTCACATTGACGGTCCATGTACACAGCCGAGAACAATTGGACGAGTTGTACCGCACGCTTTCAAGCCACCCGATGGTGAAAGTGGTGCTGTAGGCAGCGCGCGCATGCACATTAAGCACTTGGGCTTGGTCCCGTACGCAGACGCCTTTGAGGCCATGCGCCTCTTTACGCAAGACCGCAACAGCGAGACCGCGGACGCCTTGTGGCTGTGCCAACACCCGGCTGTTTTTACGCAAGGGCTGGCGGGGAAGGCATCGCACGTTTTAGACGCAGGTGATATCCCGGTGGTGTCCAGTAACCGGGGTGGGCAAGTTACGTTCCACGGCCCCGGACAAGTGGTGGCCTACCCACTTGTTGACCTCAAGCGTGCGGGCTATTTTGTAAAAGAGTACGTCTATAAGTTGGAGGAGTCGGTGATTCGCACGCTGGGCGATTTCGGTGTTGTTGGCCACCGCATACGCTCGGCGCCGGGCATCTATGTGCGCTTAAGTGCCCCACATGACCACGCCCAACTGCCGCCGCCAACGCTTGGTGAAGACCCCTTTGCCGGCTTGGGGAAAATAAGCGCCTTGGGTATCAAGGTGTCGCGGCACTGCACGTATCACGGCGTCGCGTTAAACGTGGCCATGGATTTAACCCCCTTCGATCGCATCAACCCGTGTGGCTATGCTGGCCTGCGCACCGTTGACCTACATACAATAGGGGTCGATGTCGGTTTATCAGATGTTGAACAGACACTTGAACGTTACCTCCGCCAATTTCTCGGCGCGGTTTAAGAGCGGCAGGCTGACGACGCGCCGCACAAACCCCGTCATCGGATTACCCATAAACGACACAGTGGCCACCCGGCCAGCCCCAACATGACCGACACCACCAAAGCATACGACCCAAGCGCTAAACAAAAGTCTGCGGACAAGGTGTCGCGCATTCCCATCAAAGTCGTCCCGGGTGAGACCCTAAAAAAGCCTGACTGGATTCGTGTGCGGGCCGGCAGCCCCAACACCCGCTTCTACGAAATAAAAGATATTTTGCGCAGTAACAACCTGGTCACGGTCTGCGAAGAAGCGTCGTGCCCCAATATCGGCGAGTGCTTTGGCAAGGGTACGGCGACCTTCATGATCATGGGCGATAAGTGCACACGCCGTTGCCCTTTTTGCGATGTGGGCCATGGCCGACCCGATCCGCTCGACGTCGACGAACCACGCAAACTGGGTGCCACCATCGCCGCACTCAAACTGAACTATGTGGTGATCACCAGCGTCGACAGGGATGACCTGCGCGACGGTGGCGCAGGTCACTTTGTGGCCTGCATCGAAGAGGTGCGCAAGCAGTCTCCGCACACCCAAATTGAGGTGTTGGTGCCCGACTTCAGAGGGCGCGACGATCGCGCTTTAGAGATACTGCGGGCGGCGCCACCAGACGTTATGAATCACAACCTAGAGACCGCACCGCGCCTGTACAAAGAAGCACGCCCGGGCTCTGACTATGCATTCAGCCTGAATTTGCTCAAGAAATTTAAGGCGCTGTTCCCACACGTGCCCACCAAAAGCGGCCTGATGGTGGGCTTGGGTGAAACCGATGAAGAAATCCTTGCCGTGATGCAAGATATGCGCGACCACCACATCGATATGCTCACGATCGGCCAGTATTTAGCGCCTAGCGGACACCACCTGCCTGTTCGCCGATACGTCCATCCAGATACATTCAAAATGTTTGAGGCGCGCGCACGCGACATGGGCTTTAGCCACGCGGCGGTTGGCCCCATGGTCCGATCCAGCTACCACGCTGATGTGCAAGCACACGCGGCTGGCTTACCTGACGCAACTCAGTAAGCAACGCCCCCGATGAGGAGCAACGCCGGCCTGTGGTTGGCCGCGGCTGCGGTCGCCCTGTGGGCCATCCTAGCGCCACTGGGTGTCGCGTTGCAACACGTGCCGCCGCTGTTGCTCACCGGTCTATCTCTTCTGGTGGGTGGCTTGGTTGCGCTGCCATTTAACGGCCTACATGTCAGCGCTTGGCGTGTGTCTTGGCGTAGTCTCGCCTTGGGGGTTTACGGCTTGTTTTGTTTT
>JGI20158J14315_10002269_pt1 | contig 13516 bp, 12 predicted proteins | sample COG_08_FD_14315 | JGI IMG/M metagenome (IMG submission 14315)
CTTGGTTGGAGGAATTGCAAGCGTGGGTGCGAAATGGCGGGCGCGCCATCGCAATTTCGCGCGCGGTTGGATTGTTCGCGGATGAAACTGGGTGGGGCCTCCAGCGGTACGATAACGACCTCCAATCTTCGCAGGTCAACAATCGCAACGATGAAGAGCGCACTTCCGATCGGTACGAACCTTTCAGCAACCGCAACCGCAATCGTGCGAAACGGACCGGAGACGGCTCCATTTATGCCGTCAATTTGGACCGATCACATCCGATGGCGTGGGGTTACAGCGATGCACCCTATTACACTTTACGATCATCAAGTCGGAGGTATGCCGCATTGGAAAGCGGCTGGAATGTCGGCACCTATGGTGATCAGCCAGAGCCCATCAGTGGCTTCGTCGGAAGCCGGGCCAATCGGGACCTTTCCGGCAGCATGGTATTTGGTGTAATGCCCATGGGCCAGGGCTCAATCACCTACCTCGTGGACAACCCCCTTTTTCGCGGTTTCTGGGAAAATGGCAAGTTGTTGTTTGACAACGCCGTTTTCTTCAATCAGTATTGAAATCAAGGACCAAACATCGGTTCATACAACGCCGCCATTTCCTGCGCCATTGCACGCAAGGCTTGCCGCCCCTCAGCCGGCTCCAACAGTTGCGCCTGGCTTCCCCATTGAAGAATCCAACGCAACAAGGCAGAATCCACCACCACATTCAGTGAAAAGATGACCCCGCCGGCCGCTTTTTGCAGCCGTAGGTCTTGCGACGGATGAATCGGATCGACCAAATAACGTTTCGCCAAAGCCTCGGAAAGCCATACTTGCGCGTGCTCTGGCTTTTTGGGGTTCGATTCAATCACACCTGCTTCCAATCCCATTCTATGCTCGGCGTATTGAGGCCAATCCCAGAGTGGTGCAGCCTCGAGCTCTGTGGAAAATTCAGCGGTGACATCGTCCAAAGAATCAATGGCATTCAACGGAATGAGCATTCGAAAGATTTCTTCAGCTTCTTCGTCCCAAGCTGAAACGCCAAGCATCCAACTTTCTTGCTGCGGAGTCAACCATTCTGCACGGCAGGTTGTATGGATCAAGGGGGCGTCGTGTTTCAGTCGATATGCCAGTCGAATCGGGATTGACTTCGCAGCGACCTTTGCGAGAGCAGGCAACCATTTTCTTCCGGCATCTGGCCAACGATGTTCTTTGAATACCTCCGCTCCTTTGACCGATTTGACTGGCCGATGGCTCGAGCGTGCTTGCACCTCCACTGGAAAAAGATCAAAGTGAACCCGCAAGCGTGATTCAGCTTCCCACCACCATTCCTGACCCGGCGTCAGGCGTAACAATTCCAATTGTTTAAAGAGTTGTTGGAGAGCGAGGGCTTGCTCCGCAGAAAGAGCCGCATCACGGATGCTCATCCCCACCCGCGCGTAACGGTAATGTGCGCGTCGATGGTGGCTCAACTTCAAAATTTTGACGCCAAAGAGCTTTTGCACATCCACGAGGTCCTTTTCCAACGTTCGCATAGCGATGGGCTTGGTGTGCGCTGAAAACTCAGCGATTCGCGTGTTGACCGCACCCAACAAATCCTGCTTGTGCATCAATTTTCCCGGGACACCCTCGGCATGGGCTGATTGATTTTGACACGTAGCCTCCACTAAACATTCGTCAATGACGATGTAACGCAGGAAAGCGAGGCGATTGATAGCAGTCATGTTCTTCGAATCAATCTTTCATGGTTCAACTCAAACCACGCAGTCTCGTGATCGCTTTGTATCGAGAATTCAAAACTGGGGAATTCGGGTACTGCTCGGAACAGCGAAAGGCTCGCATTCTGATTTCGTTTCGGATCGATCTCTCTTCGGCATCCAGCCCATCCGCCAAACCACGCCGATTTGCACATGGGCAAGTGGCGCATACGTGGGGAAACGAATGGACTCTGACGTTTCGCCTGTGGAATCATCCAAATCAAACGCCGTCCAATTCAGCAAGCGGTGGGAATCTGCTGCAGCCGTGACCACAAATGGACCGGCATTCCAGGCAACGCTAATGCCTGCCGATGATCCCAATCCATCCCGCGCACCGAAGCTCAATGATGTTTTCATCCACCTTCCCCATGCTTGATTCCAACTCGCCCGCCAACTCAAAGGCAGCGCTCCATTTTTGCGCACCAACATGCCCAAAGAGGGTTGCCATTTTACCGCTGGCCATGGTGTGAATTCCGCTCCCAAGCTCCACTTGGCCCCGAGCCCCGTCCGGTATGGAACGGCATCTTCGTCCAGCGCCAAATCCTGTTCCAAATCATCTGCAACGGCTTGTCCGTAACCCGCGAGCGAATCTTCTGCGCCTTGTACCGTCCAATCGTCCGCCGCGCTCCAATCCAGTCCTGAAAATTCAAAGGTGGTGGATTGCGTGCTGAGGTTTCGAATGTCTTGTTTCCAGCGCATGGATCCCAAGTCATTGACTTGGGCAAAAGCCAACCATTTTGCATTCACCCGGTATTCGACACCCAAATCAAGACCAAATCCAGTTCCAACACCCGAAATCAATTCCTCTTGAAGTTGTGTCACAGCCGCATCATCCAGTTTGCCCGAATCCAAAAACTGTGCAAGGGGCCACATACCACTTGACTGAACAGATCCTTGCCCTTCAAAGGCCCAATCCCACGTCACTTCATTGGTGCTCCATTTCAAGTCTTCGATGGCGAGTTCGCCATGCCGAATGCCCCGCAAGTAATTGACACGAACTCCGGAGGACCACTTTTCATTCCAATTGCGTTGCCATCCGAGGTAAAAGGATCGCCGGTGCTCTGCCCGGACACCAAAATCAGCCAGATCCAAGGCATCGTCACCGAGCAACTCAAAATTTGCATTGCCCGTGAATGGAAGGCGCAACAGGTCCGACGGGAGCTCCAGTGAAAAATGGGCAATTTCCCGAATTCCACCGTGGACAAAGGAACGCTTGTCTTTGAAGAACTTCCCAAATTGCAGCCAATCCATTTGCAAATCAACCGCCAACCGATTCGGAGCCTCCCAACTATCAAAAACCTCATCCAATTCTATGGTAGCCAAAGGTGCATTGGAAGACTGGGAGAGCCATCGTGCAGGATGCAGCATGGAATTTGAAACTGCAACGGCAGTGTTCCCGATGCCCGGTATGGACAAATAACCGAACTGCGGTTGGCTCGCAATTCGCATTTCCATGTGCTGCGGAGCATAGTCATTGAATGCCAAGCTATGCGCCTGCTGCCCCTGGCTCACAGCAGATGCTGCGAGCATGACTAGGACGATGCTACTTGAAAAATAGTAGTGTCGGATCATGGCTCTACCGTTATGGAACAATCCACCCGTGCCGAAATCTTCAAGCTCAACTCATCTTCTGGAAAGAATCGCACCAATGCATCCGACCCCGCTTCGGGCGTACCCAAGGTTAACGCCACTTCAATTCCTTGGCAATCCATGGCCAAGAGCGCGAGCGCTTTTTCACGCGTCAGCACCAGATCCATGATGGTTTCCGTTGGCTGATTCACACGACCATGCGAAGCATCCGTGTCGGGCACGGACCAATCCACGGCTCCGGAAGGAATTCGAAATGCATCCGCATCGCCGGATGTGTACAGACTGTCGATTGCGACTGCATCCGCGTCTAAAAAACGTGCCTGCATCTCCATTCCGAGCGGCCAGCCATTGCTGGCAATAAATCGCACGGTGATGGATTCGACATCCTGCCAATCCAATGGTGGATTGATCCCTGCATTCAACTCTTGCGAGATGGCACCCTCGATGGTGTCCCGCCAGGTCAGGCCCCTGCCCCATCCCATGAGCGGGATTTCCAAAAACCCTTCGATTTCTAACGTACTCTCTGTGGTCAAAAAATTCGAGTTCTGTCCGGCCGGATTCAATAGAATTTCACCCAAAAGTTTCGCGCTGTCGGGACGGAGTTCCAATGCCTCCGTCAGCGTCGGTATGGTCCCCGTGTTGTCAATCACATGGGTCGTCTCACCCCATGAATCCAGTGAAGATGCCGCGGCAAAAATCGGAAAATCATCGATGTCTGGACCGCCAATGGACCACGTATTTTGATCGGTTGTAAATGCAAATTGTTCCCATTCAATTCCGATGGGAATGCCGCTGGAATTGCGGGCGTTCAGGCGGATCCGAGGATCTGCAAAATGCAATTGATCCGGGTTCCACTCTGTTGATAGCGGCAATGCTTGAGCCACTTCGAAGTCCAGTGTTGTTTGAGAAGCAAACTTTCCAAAAGCGCCTGAAACTTCCACATCTTGCCACGTAACCATAATGGAAATCGTAGCATCCTCCGGAACAGTTTCCCCCGCAGAGTTCATCAAGATGGCCCAATCAAACAATACCTCTATGCCTTCGGTGGTGCCAAAAACGCCACGTGCATCTGTGGTATTGGCACTGACCGATGCATTGATGGGCAATTGACCCTCGTAAGCCAAGTCTACCTCAAGGACAATCGGTTCGCCGTTGGAATACAAATTGGTGCAAACGATTTCAAAGCTTTGGTTCATTGGAATGTCAGAGGAGATCGAAACCGAGAGCATTCCTTCATCGACCCAAAGCGAATCAACGGCATCCATCGACGGCAATTCCCATCCCCAAGCCGTCTCATAGTTCAGCGTCAACTCTGACCCTACTGGCAAACTGCTCAATCCTTGGGCGGTTGCAGCATCCAATGCGAAGGTTTCAGACAGAAATTCATTGATCAGCGGCAAGTCGATGGGTGGCGCCTGGAGCAAATCAAAGGGTTGAACCAGCATCGCAGTGCCCGAAAGTGCATCCGCCTCCCAATCCAAACTGTCCATTTGATTCAGTGCATCTTCCACGGTCCATATTCCGGATGCTAACGGCAATGCGAATGCAGGATTGGCACTTCCGTTGATGGGCATGTCATCTCCCAACTCAAATCGTTGATCGAGGCATCCCGAGAGAATCGCAACGATGGCAATCATGATGCCTAATGGAAAACGCCTGTGGAACCCCGGCTGCCAGCAGAAATCCATCAATATTCCCATTTTATTCTGTGGATCTTTCAAATTCAACGCTTTAAGTTTTTTTCGTAACACGCGATCCAATCTTCAACACTCATTTTCGAGACCAATTTCGTTAATAATTCCAATGGAATTTCATTCCATCTATTGAATCTGATGCAACTTTTTCCCATGTCAAGTTTACGCAAATTGAGGGCTGAATGTTCCGCCAAGAACCAGTCCATCAAATGAGCATCGGCGTATAAGCCCATGTGGTAGAAACCAAAGAAGTTTTTTTGGTTGGCTATGCTTACGAATGGCAGCGGCAACTGCGGATTGCAGTGGTAACCCGGGGGATACAATTCATGTGGCACCACATATCCGATCATCCCGTAAGACATCTGTTCCTCAAATCCATTCGGCATTGCTTGCTGAATCGCTTGGCGCATTTCAGCAAATTGTGGGCGACGTTCAGAAGACACCCAACGGACATATTCATCCGGAGTTGACGCTTTTTGCATTGCATGTCCTTTAGAAACACGAAATTTAAGCCATGAAAAAGATCCCTTGGCTTCTTTTCCTTTCCCTTCTCCCATTCATTTGGATGAGCTGCTCCGAAAAGCAATCAAAACCAGAAGAACGCAACGCCAAGAAGCATTCAAGAGTGGATTCGATTCCGCAATCCAATCCATGCATGGGGATAAATCCTGCGCATCTGGCCGGTCAATTCAACCCCGCAGATGATTCGGAATTTCAAGTGATTTCAGAACGTTTCACCCCAAAGGCCCGCATCTTTCTGCGAATAGAAGCACTGGCGGCATTTGAGGCCATGTGGAGTGCAGCCCGAAAGGACGGCATTGAGCTCGTCATCCTGAGTGCAACCCGCAATTGGACGTACCAGCGCGGAATCTGGAATCGAAAGTGGAGTGGGCCTCGCTACTCCGAATTTGAGGGGAAAGCGCGCGCGATCGAAATCTTAAAGTACAGTGCAATGCCGGGATCATCTCGTCACCATTGGGGCACAGACATTGACTTGAATGCATTCGAAAATGAATGGTTCGAAAATGACACGGTTGGGAAGGCCGTATACGCTTGGTTGAAGGCCAATGCGCCACAATACGGCTATCACCAAGTTTATGGCGATGCATCCAATGGAAGGCCCGGCTATCGGGAAGAAAAATGGCATTGGTCCTACCTACAGCTGGCCGACCCCTTGCTCGCTTGCTACCTCTCGCATCCTCCCAACGGAGCCTTTGAAGGCTTTGAAGGCGCACAGTGGTCGGACTCCATTGGCATTGTAGAATCCTATGTAAACGGCATCGATCGGCCTTAATCCTTTTCTCGCTGGCCGGCATTCACATCGAAACCTGCTGGAGCCACGTGTGTCGCTAATATGCGATGTGCCTCTTGCCTGACGGCTACCGTTTTTTTGAGTTCCCACAGCCGAGCGCGTGCTTCGCGGCCAGCGGTTTCCAAATTGACCACCGGGTCCACGTATGCGTCGTCCCAATCTTGCCATTGGCGTTCCAACGGAGGAATGGTCCATGGCGCATGACGGGAATGTGCCGGAATGCCCTTTAACTCGGGAATCCATTGTGCGATGAATTCTCCCTTCGGGTCCCGTTCGATGCTCTGTTTCACTGGATTATAAATGCGAATGGTATTGATTCCCGTCACCCCCGCTTGCATCTGGAATTGACTGTAATGAATGCCGGGCTCGAAATCGAGGAAACAGCGCGCCAAATGCTCCACTCCCGCCTGCCACGGATGGTCCAAGTGGTGGGTCAAAAAGCTGACCAACATAGCCCGCATTCTAAAATTCAAATACCCCGTGGCGATTACACAGCGCATGCAAGCATCTACCAGCGGCACGCCCGTGTTTCCCTCCTTCCATGCTTGGAGTGTTGCCGGCGTGCCTTGGTGCTGAACCCCCTGATATCCGCGGTTCACGGATTCAAACTCCATGCGATCCTCGGATTCAAATTTCTGAATGAAATGGCCCTGCCAGCGCAAGCGACTCCCAAAGGCCTTCAAATCTGTCTTTGCCCGTGGTACGTCAGCTCTTTTGTACGCCTGAAAAACCTGACGCATGCTCAAGCAGCCCCATGCGAGATAGGGGGACAAGCGACTGCATGACAAGCGACTCGCCGCTGGTTGGCCAATCTGCCTGCGGTAGCCCTTGACACGTCCCTCAAAAAACGAATGCATGTAGCGGTGCGCATCCCGCTCTCCCCCCATTTGAAACGGTCCTTCCTGTCCCGGGTCATGGTGATGCATCACCTCTGGACAAGCGCGGATCTGGAAACGATTGAGCATCGAATCTGAGAGGTCTGAGACGCCCGTCATTTCCGAACGTGGCATCGGGTGCGTCAATCCAGCGTTCATATTTGCATGCCACTCTGCAGCCCACCCATCGCGGGACCGGCGACCTCGTTGAACGGCTTGCTGAGGAGTCTCGAACCAAGCTACTTCGTTTTTGGCACACCACGATTCAAGGGATAAATCGCGGTCGTAGGTGTGCCGCAAACCCGTTTCCTCATGGCTGTATATCCCTTGGATAGCGAAAGCTTCGCTCAACCATTGAAAACATTCCAAGGCCTCCACCCGAAAGGCCTCCACCCGAACGGGCCAACCCAATTCTCTTACTTCTTCTACCAATGAAGACCAGGCCTGCCAACGAAATTGGAGGTGACGATTGGATGTCGTGGGATGCGCCAAATCTGCCGGCTCAAACAAATGCATGAGCAACACAGCGTCACCTCGCGTTGATGCCGCTTTCAGCGCGCGGGCGAGTGGTTCATGATCACGAAGCCGCAAATCACGTTTGAACCAGACAAGGTGGATGTTTTTTTTGGAGGCACTGCGAGGGGGCATGTGCAATCAACCCTTCTGCGGACGCGAAGGTTCGATTTGTGCATCTTCCCCGGCAGAATCCGGCATATTAAGCGAATTCCGCCTCATGGAAATTGACCATGAAGAAAGTCAACGATTTACGGTCATTCGCTTTTCAACGGTTCCGTCAGAGTAGACATACAAAAGCAGGCCACCCCGTAAGGTTTCTTCATTGACCGTTCTACCGAGAATGTCGGTAATGCGCAGCAACTGACGATTGAACGTGGAAGAAGACAACGGATTGATCTCGCCCGTTGTGGGTTGCTCGCACACATTGGAAAAGAAATCCCACAGCAATTCGGTACTATCTATGTCTTGATTTCCCCAAGCTCCGAACCAATCGTGCAACCCCCCATTCACTCGGTAATGGTGGAATTCCTGGCCTCCACTTGCCCCGAAATGACGAATAAAGTCGACCGTCGTCAAATCGAGTAAAACGGTATTGGGAACAGCTTCTTCCGTGGTTTGGCTTGTTCCCATCAATCCCGTCCAAAAATCCATCACTTCCTCGACTCCCCATCCACCGCTCCAGGGTCCGTCCAAAATCACGCCTTGGTTGTAGCTCACCGTGGGATCAAGCGTTCCATGGAGATGAATCACAGGCAAAACGATGCTTGGATCACAATTCAATTGATCGTAAGCACTCATATTTCCGGTGACGGAACCAATGGCACGAAACAAATCTGGTCGTTCGCAGGCCAGCGTGTAACTCATGAATCCGCCGTTGGACATCCCACAAGTGAAGGTGCACTCCGTACTCAGCCCGTAAATCTGCTGTAAGTGTTCGACCAAGGCGGAGAGAAAACCAATGTCGTCCGTATCACTGATGCCCAAGTTTGCGTTCCAGTGATTGATTCCAAAATCATCGGATGTACCCTGCGGGTAGCAAATGACGGCTTCTCCGTTTTCTGCAATGTCACTCCATCCTGAATAGCCTCGAATAATTTGGGCAGAACTGACATATCCGTGAAGAACAATTACCAATGGAAGTCCTTCCGTTTCGCTAGCTGGGGCATCCAAAAGGTACGTTCTATCTTGACCTTCATAGTTAAAAATAAACTCCGTCTGGGCAGACAAAATACTCCAGCCTAACAAAGCGAACAGAACCAGAAGTACCCGACGAAATAGAAAAATCATTGCAGCAATGTATTACGATGACTAAGCGGAATGAAATTTTAGGGTGTAAAAAAAGAGGGCTAAGTGCCCTCTTTTTCACAAATTGAAATAATCTTAATCAGAATCGAGCTCCAAAACCGATTTGAAGACTCAAATCGTCGGATGTTCCGTCCGGCAGGCCAAATCGATAATTGAGATTTGGTGATATGTAAAGCACATCTTTGAAATCGATGTAATGCCCTAAACGAATGCCCATATCGAGATCTCCCGCGAGATCAACGACACCAACACCAACATAATTATCTCCCATAAAGTAACCTACACGTAGGTCCATTGAAAGATCATCTGTTGAACCCGACATATTGGCATCAACAACAATGTCATCGGCGACAGCATATCCAACTGTAGGAAGGATACCTACACCCGAAGAGAAGACATTCAACAATGTTGTCGCATCGCCTGTCCCTAAGTACCATGAACCCGCTGGCTGACTAGGAGCGTCCTGGGCATAAGTAGCAACAGCTAAAGATGCTGCTGCAAAAGAAAGAATAAACTTTTTCATCTTATAAAATATTTGATGTGAAGCAAATATTCACAGAATCCAAACGTGTACTAGGTACACGATATATAGTGTTTCAACACCGCATCGTTAAAAAAGTCAATAAATTGAAATTAACTTCGCGCCTCGTACTTCTGATGCGGAAACGAGAGTTGAAGATGAAAAATGATCAGATTCCAATGATCAGATGTAATTTTGACGCATCTTACCTTTCTTCAAACTTACCCTTTACAAATGGACCCATTAATTTTCGTCGCAGCAGTTCCTGTGCTCGTATCACTTTACGGTGTCATTAAAAGACAGCGCTTCTTCTTCTTGTTAGGCTATTTTCTATTCTCGCTGATCGTTATTCCAGATCAACTCTCCACGTATCTTTCAGATGACGGCACTGCGCTTAATTTAGCCTTGGCCCTCATTTGGTTGCTACAAGCCATCATCGCGTTTCCGAACAAATTGAATTATGACGGCAGCAAAGTATTTAGATCTTTTGCCATCAAAACATTCATCTCACTCGCCTTGATCAATGCTTTCGCCGTCCTATTGACCCAGACGGACAGCAGCATCGACGAGGGTACGCGCACGGCGGCCGGATTGTTTCACGCCATCCTCGTGCTCTTCCCCGTGATTGCCACCTACCTCATGTTGAGCAACAAGATTCCGGTTGGCACCAACGACTGACTTGTTTTTCTGTCAGACTTAGGTCATAAAAATCAGGGGCTGCATCTTTATTGGTGCAGCCTTTTATTTTTGGGCAATGAAAGGTTTCTTACTCCTGATATTGATGCTCTGTTCTATGAAAGCCGCTGACTGTCAAGAACTGACCTCCGAAGAGCTCGAATACGAGGGGCTTACCCGAACGTACCTGAAATACATCCCGGCGGGGTTTGATGGAAACAATTCACTGCCCTTGGTCATGAGTTTTCATGGAGGGACGGGCAACGGAAACGAACAACTCGCTATAGCGGACATGCGTGACCTCGCAGACCAAGATCAATTCATCCTAGTCTATCCAGACGCCTATCCAGAACCACTCGAAGGCGAAACCAATTGGCAAGTAGTGGTGTCCGGCGACCTGCCCTTTACGGTCCCAACCGCTCATGATGATATTGGATTTGTAGACGCGTTAATTGACGAGATGCATGTAACGCACGGCATTGATCTCAATCGAGTCTACGCAATGGGCTATTCCAATGGAGGTGGTTTCACATTTGATTTGGCCTGTCGATTGAACGAACGAATTGCGGCCATCGGTGTAGTCGCAAGGACCATGTACATCGAATCGTATGAGTCGTGCAATGCGACGCACCCGACGGCGGTCATGACCATTCTAGGAACCGATGATTACATTTCCAATTACGACGGAATCACCTACGAAGGCACGCTGTATTATGCCTCAGCTGATGATTCTCATGATTTGTGGTTGGATGCCAACGGCATTCAAAGTGAGGCCGTGGAAACGGCCGTTCCCAATGCCAGCAGCAATGACGGAAGCACCGCGGACTTGATTGCGTGGGAAAGCGCTGACGGTTGTGTTGCAGTGGAACATTACCGCATCAATGGTGGTGACCATGATTGGCCCGGCACTTTTGGAAACATGGACATCGTGGCACACGAAGTGATTTGGGATTTTGTCAAGCAATACGGATTGTCGGGACACTTGGATTGCACTTCTAGTTCTGTTGCTTCCTCTGTCCATGATCTCCCCCAGCAATGGCACGTATATCCCAATCCCGCAAAGGATCAATTGACCGTTGCATCAACTGAGAACGCTGGGACCTGGTCCTTTGAATTGATCAATGTGCAGGGGCAGGTCATGAGGCGTGCGCAAACCAATCGTTCCGCAATGACGTTTTCTTGCACTGATTTGGCGGCAGGCCTTTACATCGCCACGGGCCAACACCCCGACGGCGCGCACTTTTCAACGCCTGTATTCATTCAGCACTAAGGGCTTGGCTCTTGAGTGGGCACGCCCTACTTTTCGAAGGTGAAAAAAGTGGCGGTCATCGGCGGCGGAGCAGCGGGTTTTTTTGCGGCATTGTCAGCCGCCCAAAACCATCCTCAATGCCATGTCGTAATTTTTGAAAAATCCGATAAGGTGCTCGCCAAGGTCAAGGTTTCCGGTGGAGGGAGGTGCAACGTCACGAATGCCACCCACCAATCTTCCCAACTGGTCAAAAGCTATCCGCGCGGAGGCAAAGCATTGAAGAAGGCTTTTGCGCAGTTTCAGACCCAGGACACCATCGATTGGTTCCAGTCCAGAGGTGTACCGCTCAAAACCGAGGCCGATGGCCGCATGTTCCCCACATCGGATTCTTCCCAAAGCATCATTGACTGCCTCATGGGACAAGCCCAAAAAGCCGGCATCGATATTCGAATGCGAACGCCGGTGCGTTCGATTGAACAGCTGCCCGCGGGTTTCTCTTTGAACGACGAAACCTTTGACGCGGTGATTGTCGCCACGGGAGGCAGCCCCAAAGCCAGCGGTTTTGATTGGCTCGTTTCGCTCGGTCACACCGTCAGCGAGCCCGTCCCCTCTTTGTTCACGTTCAACATGCCGGGCGAGTCCGTGAAATCCCTGATGGGATTGGTGGTTCAAGACGCCGTGGTGCGGATTCAGGGCACCAAACTCTCACATCAAGGTCCGGTTTTGATCACCCATTGGGGCATGAGCGGTCCTGCTGTGCTCAAGCTATCGGCTTGGGGAGCGCGGGAATTGCAATCGCGCGGCTACGCCTTTACCATTCAAATCAACTGGATTGGGATTGCCAATGAAGATGAGGTTCACGACACCATCGATGCCTGGCTCCCTGAATTCCGAAAGAAAAAAATGGCCAATGCATGTCCATTTGACTTGCCCAAAAACTTTTGGCTGTATCTGATGACAAAAGCGGGCATTTCAGTCGACACCCTCTGGTTGGAGCTGGGCAAAAAGCAGCGAAATCGACTCCTCAACACCTTACTGAACGACACGTACGATGTTCAAGGAAAGACAACGTTCAAAGAGGAATTTGTCACCTGCGGAGGCATCGAGGTGCACGAAGTGGATTTCAACACCATGCAGAGCCGAATCCTTCCCGGATTGTACTTCGCGGGGGAAGTCCTCGACGTGGATGGCATCACAGGTGGATTCAATTTCCAAGCCGCCTGGTCCACAGGGTTTGTAGCTGGACAGCTCAGGTAAAGGCGGATGTTAAAATGGCTCGTTCACTGCATGGCTCGTACCGGTGCACTTTATTGGCCAGCTTACCCATCCTTTGGAGAAGGAGTGATGTCTCACTTCTTTCTTTTTCGGACTCTCTAAGAACTCACTTTCTGTACTTGGGACGTGCTTTACGCGAACGGATAGCGAATCTTACAGTTCCCAACCCTGCAGTCAATGCCCCTCCCAATATCATTAAAGGAAAAATCTCATTGGAAGAGTTTACCTGTCCAAGCCCTCCTCCCAGCCATTAAAATCCAACCGATCAACATCGAATTACCGTATTGCCCCATAACGTCTTCAACATATTCTAATCTCATGTTGATGTCATCGGGCTGCTCAGTTGGCGCTGCTTGAGTGGCATACTTCCACAACATAGATTCAAGGTGCTCAACTTCGTCCTTTAGTTCCTCAAATTCTTCTTGTGTTACTTCTTGAGACCATATTTGTAATGGAACAAGGAAAAGCCCGGTAAAGCAGAGTGTCACAAAATATTTCATGTTGTAATGATATGAAATCACTTAATGACAATAGAATATCAAGCCTTACTATTTGTCAAGCATCAAGAGAACACGTCCAGAATCTATGATTAGATCCAGTATACAGTCAAGATGTCGTGACAACTACCTCCCCTTGTTCATAAATGTAAGCACGCTGGCAAACACATGGGCAGCAAAAACCCCCGCAATCCTAGGATATACGGGGGTTCGTGACATTTGTTGGCGGTCTGGACGAGACTCGAACTCGCGACCCCATGCGTGACAGGCATGTAT
>JGI20158J14315_10002274_pt1 | contig 13500 bp, 5 predicted proteins | sample COG_08_FD_14315 | JGI IMG/M metagenome (IMG submission 14315)
TCCCCATTCGATGAGGTTGACGGTTTTAAATTAAATGACTAAATGTTTGGAGAAACATATATGAACTACCTTATAAAAGGTGTTGAAGTACTATACCCACGTATCAATAAGACCTACCGTTTTGATAATACGGAGAACAGAAGTGTGCCGTGTGACCCATTCGACGACGGTGCTTCTTACTCGATGCAGTTTAAGATGGACGATAAACAGGCTAAAGAATTGATGGGCGCTATGGCGGCTGCATACGCTGAGAAGCGTGAGGCTAAATGGCCTGAGAAGATCCCCATGCCTTTCAAGAAGACTGATGACGGTATGTTTATTGGTAAAGCCACGTTGAAAGGGGCGTACGGTAAAGATGCTACCAGCAAGCCTAAGCAATATGACGCAGGGAACAAGGAGTTAGATGAAGACTTTGCTTTGACTACCGGCAGTGTTGGTAACATTGCGGTCGTTCTTTTCCCATACAACATGCGAGAAGCAGGGGTATCACTACGGTTACGAGCAGTGCAAGTCACCAAGTACGTACCGCTACAAGCGTCATCCCCGTTTGATGCAGTGGAAGGCTTCACCGTTGGCGGAGAGGTAAGTCCTTTTGCAGACGTTACCCAGTCTGCCCCGGTGACAGCCGACGAAGTTGATGTAGTAGAAGTTGATGTAGAAGATGTCGAAGAACCTGTAAAAGAGCCGAAGAAAGTGGCGAAGGTGAAGTCGGCAGCACCGAAAGAAGCGGCAGATTTGAGTGCACTTGTTGATGGATGGGACGACTAGTCCTAATTACTTTGGGTATCTTCGAGAAGAAGCCCATTCCTAAAACAATACCCACGGCTAGACTAGTCGAAGAGGGCGTAATAATGCCCCTGCCGTGGTGTCGCTCGGATCTACGCTTATGGATACAACAACATTTTTAAAGGAGGTTCTATCGAGCAGTGGGCTATATTGTATTTTTGCGTCCAACAGTTCCAAAGATAAAAGAAGCCAACAGTTTTATGGTTCCATAGACCAATTAGTCAGTGCCGCCAAAGACCTAGATGATAACGATTACGATGTTTATTTTGCTTTAGCTACGTTCAACGAAGGTAAATCGCGTAAAGTCGATAACGTAAAACATCTTAAGTCCTTCTTCCTAGATCTTGATTGCGGCCCATCCAAAGAATTCGCTTCTCAGCAAGAAGCCATGCAAGCACTAAAGCAGTTTTGTAAGACTTATTCGTTACCACGTCCCACCATCATTAACTCTGGTAGGGGTGTGCATGTGTACTGGCCGCTCAAAGAGGCAGTGTGCCTAGATGACTGGCTACCTGTAGCAGAACGCCTCAAGGCTCTTTGCGCCCGAAGTAATTTCCCTGCCGACCCTGCGGTTACATCGGATGCTGCACGGGTCTTGCGCGTACCCCAAACACACAACTACAAGCCTGACACTCCTGTAGCAGTGGGCTTTATAGGGCCAACGGTTTCGGCGTTAGTTGACTTCGACAAGTTCTCAGACCTCGTTGGTGGAGACTTGATACCAGTTCCTAACAAAAGAATAGAAGCCCCTAGTGCGACGATGCTCGCTGCGCTGGGAAACCAAGAGTATAAGTTCAAGCACATCTTACAGAAATCAAACGAAGGCGCAGGGTGCGTCCAGATCTATAACGCCCTAAAGAACCAGAACGGCGTCTCAGAACCTATATGGCGTGGGATGCTATCGATTCTTAAAGCGTGCAGTGATGGTAGTCGGGAGAAGGCACACAAGATATCCAGTGGGTACGAAGGTTATAACCCTGAAGAGACAGATGCTAAGTGGGATAACTTGACGGCTGATAAACGGTACACCTGTAACAAGTTTGAGGAAGAGAACCCTGAAGCATGTTTGGCTTGCCCTAATCGGGGTAAGTTACGTAGCCCATTGCACGTTGGGAAGACGCTACGAGAAGCTACTGAAGAAGATAACGTAGTACACGTCCCTGCCTTAGACCTACCCAATGCACCTGTTAACACGTACGTAATTCCGAAATACCCGTTCCCATACGTGCGTGGTGCAAGTGGTGGTGTGTACGTACGCAACAAGAACGCAGACGGGGACATAGAAGAGAAGCAGATTTACCACAACGATGTCTATGTGGTGCAGCGCATAGTAGATGTGGAAATAGGGGAAGCGGTGGTAATGCGCTTGCACCTACCGAAAGACGGTGTTAGGGAGTTTACAGTACCCCTGACAGCGGTAACGTCAAAAGAGGAGTTTCGCAAACAGATGTCAATGCGGGGTGTTGCAATACCCAACATAGATGACTTGATGCGGTACGTAACAGTATGGATTAACGAACTACAGGCAACCGAAATGGCAGATAAAGCACATAGACAGTTTGGATGGACAGATGATACAGCATCCACTTTTATTCTGGGCAACCAGAAAATACGTAAAGACACGATTGAATTCAACCCACCATCAGCGCAGACAGCCGGTATGTTCCCTGCGTTTGAACCCAAGGGTACGCTTGAGGAATGGAAGGCGTTGATGGAGTTCTACAACAGACCGGGATTTGAACTACACCAATACATAGTATGTGCAGGGTTTGGGTCAATCCTTATGGAGTTCATGGGTGGTATCGCGTGCTCGGCCATCCACCTACACAGTAAGGATTCTGGGCTAGGTAAAACAACTGCGATGAAAGCAGCGGCATCTATATGGGGTGACCCTGAAGAGCTTATCTTGGATGATCGAGATACGCACAACAGCAAGATGAACCGTTCAGAAGTACTACACAACCTACCGTTGTTCATTGATGAGCTGACTAATGCAACACCGAAACAGTTGAGTGAGTTGGCGTACCAGTTTACTTCAGGGAAGCAGCGGGGTCGTATGGTCAGTGGTAGCAACGCTGAACGGATACGTGGTGAGTCGTGGAGTCTTATGGCAGTGACCAGCGGTAACACCAGCGTTATAGAACGTATACGTCTGGCGAAAGAAAACCCAAGTGCAGAGGCGCAGCGGATACTAGAAGTTCGGGTTGACAAGATATTCAAAAGCCCTGACAGTAAAGCAGAGACGGACGTATTTGCAGCCAACATTGAAAAGTGTTATGGGCACGCTGGGCCTATTTATGTACAGCACATAATAAATAACCTCGATCAAGTCAAGCAATTAATCGGAAGCGTTCAGCCCAAAGTTGACAAAGAAGGTGGGTTAACGTCGGAGAATCGTTTTTGGTCGGCAGGGCCATCGCTTGCATTGTCTGGCGGGATACTGGCTAAGAACCTTGGGTTGATTCAGTTCGATATGGCAGCGATACATCGTTGGATCATAAAAGTACTCAAAGACAACAAAGATAAGAGCAAAGATATGGCGGTTTCCATAGAGCAAACTCTAAACGAGTACATCAATGAGCATTACGATAACATCTTAAGGATAAAAAGTACGAGTGATTTGCGTAAGCAAGACGGTACTGTACTGGACTCTTTGATCCAACCTGAGACGGTGCCTAGGAATAAATTAGTGGCCCGATACGAGACCGACATTAAGAAATTATACCTTGTGCCGAAACCGTTCCGTATGTGGTGCGGTGAACAGCAGATAAATTACTCGGCGTTCGTACAAGAGATGATGGATAAGCTCAAGGCCAAGAAGATGAAGATGCGTTTAGGTAAGGGCACCCACTTTAGGATGCCGCCCACAGACGTACTGGTCGTTCAATTTGCCGAGGAAGCCGATGAGTCGGGGAGTTCTGAGAACGTATGATCTATGTCCTGACGGGGTACGGATCGTAGTGGAATGGAGTGCGATGGCAGTAGGTACATCTATTTTTGTACCCTGCATCAACACTGCAAAAGCAATAGCGGAAGCTAAAACAATAACCGCAGGTAAAGGTTGGGATATAGAGGTTCAGGTAGGGGTTGTAGGCGATAAATGGGGAGTTTGTATATGGCGCGTTCTATGATATATTGGCACAGACAGCGCGTCCCCTTCTCGCAAACAACGTACTGTCGTCCTCCTGCTCTAAGAAGCACCCCCCTCTTCGGAGGGGGTATCTTAACTCCTGCCACAGGAGTATCTAATGGAAGCAACTAAAAACGAATTACTACTCGCGTGGATGACGCTGGTTAAACTGCGCGACAGTAACGTACTAGATGCAGGTGACGATCAGATTATACTGAGCGCCTTAAAGATAATCGACGAAGAACAATCGCACACCGAAACCTAGGTTATATCCCTAGGTCGCTCATAAGGTCTGGGGTATCGTCCCATCCAGCCGCTTGCGCTTTGAGTTTAGCCGCGAGCCTAGGACTTAACGTAACACCATAGTGCATGTTAGAAGTTGTTTTCATGTGCTGTCGCATAGACCGTTTAATCGTATCTGGTGTTATGCTGACTTCAGGATGCCGTTTGTTGAAGTCCACAAGATCTTCCATTGTGCGGTCAACAGCTCCCCCGTTACCTTGACGTATGCTGATGTAGTACTTACGTAATATTCTGGTTCTTTCTTCGTTTATTGCGCGGTCTACTTTCTTTAGAGAGGCATTCTGCTGCAACTGCCGGGTGTACTCCGCAGGTGCGAACCCCATGAATTGAGCAGCAATGTGGCCGGGGCTGATGTCTTCTGCAATAAGATCTCCGCGTAAAGTCTTTGGCCCTTCGTTTGCAAAGCGTACGCTTTTGAATCCATTCCGTATGGCGGCTGGCATAGCAGCTTCTACACCACGTAACACCTCACCTCTACCCCATAGGTCATACCCACGTTCTAGTTGCAGCAGTGACCCTAGCACTGGGCCTCCTACCTGCTCCGCAGCGGTAAAGAATATACTTTGATCCTTCTCGATTAGTCGGTCACGGAATATTAGGTTAGACAGACCCATCCTGCTGGCAACGTCTACCCCGAATAAATAGTTGAACGCACCACCGTATGGGCCTTCTCCTAAGTACTTACGAGTAACGGTTTCAAAATCTTCTTCGTCATCCCCTTTAAACATGTTAGATAGCATGGCAATGACGCCAAAGAACGGTAGCCCCTGCACCCCAGCAACAACAGCAGCCCCACCAAAAACACCCATAAGCTGGTTTCTTGCCATCTTACGCATCTCTGGTTTGTCGCTGGATATTGCAGAATCAATCAAGTCGTAGAGCATGAAGTACATGGCTGACCCGTACCGCTTGAACAAGAAGGCAACTTTACCAACGCCATTCTGTGCTAGACGTGGCGCGGCAGCGGCAGCGATACCACCGTTAGTCATTTCTGTAACGTTGATTGCGTCTAACGCCAACGCGTTCCGTTCTTCTATATCCAGCTTCTCCCATTGGTTGGGTTGTAGCCCTTTATCCTTAAGTTTTTTCTGGAGGGCTAGATCATACGCAGCCATCATCGCTATTTGACGGTTCATCCGTTCGCCGTGGTGGAATATAAACCCAGTTACGGCATTCACTTGCGACATTGGACTGTCAATAGAATCGATCTCGACCGTATCGTAAGCGATAGAACGGTTAAGTTGCCCTAATGAATCGGCCAGTTCAGATAACGTCTGGAACCGCCTTATATCGTTTGAAGCCTCGTCAAAATTGATGTTATCTAATGACGGCATCGCGCTGGTAGATACGGTTATTTCTCCGTCTGGCCCCCAACTTTGCACATCACGAGTCGTACCACTAGACAAGAACACTCTTTTCGCGTTCCATATCGCCTTCATGCTTTCTGTGTACCCGTACTGGGCACCGAGGTAAGGGAGTACCACCATTGGGATCTGAGACAAGTTCACAAGAGCAGAAGATATGTTCAAACCTAGCGTCATGTTAAACCCAAAGCTAGTCGCCAGACGTGCCCAAGGATCTACATTAGGACTAGCGGCCCAGTTTGCACGCTCTACTAACTCTTCGGTCAGCAAACGTATGGTAGTTTTTTCGTCGTCGGATACAAAATCTATACTACTTGAAACGTCTTTCTGCCATGCCGTTATTTCATCACCATAGGCACGCATTTGCGCCCCATATTCTATACGTGCTAACTGTTGGCCGATGCTTGCGGCACGGTTCTTAAGCCCTGCTAACACATCATGGTTAGGGATTTGACGTTCTGTAGGTGTTACGTCACCCACCGCACCACGGGTATTCTTTCTATGCCTGAACGAATTAGCAAAAGAGCGTTCTGGTAACGTATCCAGAAACAACCGCATAATTTGATCTTGTGCAGGGTTCTTGTCGCTTATCCCATTGGCTTCTAGGATATCTAATACGCTGTTAACGAACGAAGAAGAAGGCGCATTCTTTTTATACTTGCTGTCTTCTACACGAGAGAACGCGTTAACAGCACTGATAACTTTTATTGCTTCTGCACGGGTCTTGGTTTTACCAGTAGGGCTGTCTAATTGGGCAGCAATTTGCGCTTCGACCAATGCTTTATTTTCTGGGCTAGGGTTATTCCAATGGTCTTCAACCTGCTTCATTGCAGCCTTTCGATCTTTAACGCTATCAAATGCTTCCATGTAGTATTCGATATTGCCGTTGCTGGGGTCTACCGCACTATACTCTAACCAGAATTTACCAAAGCGCATCAGCGGGAAGTAAGGATCAATAACGCCGCCTTCTGTAAGTTTAGCGAACAGCTTATTGGCTACCAGCTTACTCTTCTCACCGTTCTTCATTTCAGCCCCTAACCGGACTTCCATGATTCTTCTGATATCGTCGTACATAGACTTATACAGGTTACGCCACGACTTATAGAAACCCCTACCTTCAGGGCTTAACTTGTAGAAGCGTGTATTTAACGACTCCCACTCAGCAAAATTCTCAGCGTTGTACTTCTTTTTTGCATCTTGTTTGGTCAATGACGGGTCTATATGCAGGTAGGTACTGCGGGTGAGAATCCTGCTTAGTTCCTGCATCTCTTCTGCGTGTTTGTTAGCCCACGCGCCAGTACGTTGTGCAAGGTTCTCTATGCCGGTGTTCAGCTTGTTTATGACGCTGCTTTGTTTACGTACGATATCAAGCAGCTTGTCTACGCCGGGGATCTTACCTTCTGCTAGTTTTGTTATGGCGTTTAGATCCAACATACCCAAGGCAAAACGTTTTGCTTTATCCGGTACCGGACTGAGTAGCGTGTTTAATATACCGCGCTCTCCGATTTCTTTGAACGTAGGTACGCTTTCGTAAGTGTCCTCAAAAAAGTTTTTAGCCTTGTCCATAGTCGAAGCGTTGTACAACGTACCCGACCCACGCACACCTGCATACGGCGCTAAGATACTTTCTATTAACTTGTCAGCAGTACCCGCCGCATCGTTAGGCAAACCAAAAACTCTGCGTAAGAACTTCTTCATGATATCTAGGTAACGGGCTAACCCTGTTGTAGCGCCCTTATCAATTGGTATAGACGCAAGTTCTTGGCGGAATTTGTAGTTACCGCGTACTTCAGCTACAAACTCTTCTACTGATTGTGTTCCGTAGTAGCCGCTCAAAGCGCCTTTAACTTCGTTGTACAAGTTGGTTAACTGTTTAGTAACGGGGCTAGACGGGTTCTGTAGCTCTTGTATAGTCGTAACGTGCGACATTTCATGTATTAGGGTATGCGCTGTTACACCCGTATCCTCATCAAGTAGTATGACGTTATCTATGGCAGGGTCTACATCGCTATATATGAATGCACCCTTCGTATTTGGTTCTTCGTTTAGTGCTGCTCGATACCGTTTGCCCAGTGCGTCTGTTGGGTTGGTAGGTACGATAACAACACGCGTATCACCCACGAATTTAGTAAGTTGAGAAGCAATCTTCGCAACACGGGGGTTGTCAGCGGCGTAGGCCAACGCAGTCAAGGCACCCTTTAGGTTACCCTCTTTAATATTCTTGATGACGTTGTTGTCTAGTGGCGCATCTAAGTCAGGGTCGAACTGTGTCTGTACGTTAAACAAACTACCTCTAGCCCGTACATCCCTTAAAGCAGCTCTACGTAAGGTTATTAGTTCTGCAGCTTCTAGGTTCGCTTCACCACCAGCGTTTTTAACTTTGTCTTGGTATACTTTGTCAACCGCTGCGTCAAAGGCTTTCTTCCTAGCTGCGGCACTATCTGCTTGCGCCGCTTTCTCAGCTTCTTTAGTTGCAGCCGCTTGGTCGGCAGCCGCTTTTCTTTTTGCGGTAGCGGCGGCAGCTTGCGCTTTAGTTAACGGTTTTTCACCAGAACGACCTGCTACCGTTTTCTTGCCTTTCGTGACTTTACGGTCACTGGCTTTACCACCAAACTTACCAGCAGTAGCGGTGATAACAGCCTTTGTCCCTGTTGTTTCAGGGGGCGCGTCCACAGTTTTTTTACCACTTACCGCTTCAGGAAACGGTATGTTTAGCGGGTCAGGTGTTACTGCACGGCTATCTAAGTAATCTTTGAACACGGTATTAGGCAGCCCAATCTTACCCGCCATACTCTCGTACAGCCTACGCATACCGGCAGCCACTCGTGCAAAGAACTTATCGACAATCGTTAACGGTTTCTCAGATGTTACGGCCCAACGAGACACTTGATCGGCAAACCATTCCCCGTCTGAGAACCAATATGGCTTAAGTGTTTGTGCTGCAGGTTCGTCAAGTATCTCACGGTTTTTTGCTATCGCTGCTTTCGCTGACGTACGAGCGCGTAGGGAATTGTAAAGCTCCCCCACAGTACCCTTTCGAGCTTTACTACGCCATTTTTCGTATTCAGCTCGTATAGCCTCTTGTACTCTGGGCGAAGCATTTTGATATTCAGTCGCTTCGAATACGTGACCTATCTCATGGGTAAGCGTTTCTATCGCTTTAGACCTGCGACTTTGCGGCTTCAAAACAATTACATGGTCGCCGTTGGTTAGCTGTTGCGTATATCCTTGGGTACCTTCACCCATAGATTCCGCCCCTGCTATACGAGCAAATGGGCCGTATAAGTTTTTAAGTTTTGTTTCTTCGGGGTTAGAAGCGTCTTCAAAAGTTGTTACGTATACACGGGCTTTGATACCCAGCATCTCTATAAATTGTTGTGCTGTATTAGCAAGTTCTTTAGGTAAGTTAGTAGAGAATGCTACGTTAGATCCTTCTTTGAAAGGCCCATTAACTTGACGATTGTACGCCGCTTCGTCTATGGCAACGGCTTTTCTTTTCGCTTCTCTTAACTCTGCAAGCTCCGCTTCACTAAATACCTTACCCCAAAATACTGGGTTTGAGACATCTCGTGGGTTTCCACTAAAACGTTTTACCTTGCCGTCTTGTTGTTTTATAGGTATGTAAAGAACTTCGTTCGTTTTTTGGTCATAGCCTATTCGCAAGGCAATTTCTTTGTTGCCCCAGACAGGCTCATACCCTGCACGTCTAACCCAACTAACTTCTTCGGGGTCGAACTCTAATGTTTCTTCAGGTTTTGTTTCTACTGGTTTTTCTTCTGTAGGCTTTTGCTTTGCGTCAAATGCAGCAAACGCTTTTTGCGTAGATTTAAAACCATCAAGCGTAGCGGCCTGCTCTTCATCTAGGTCGGCAGTAGCTACAAACGTACTACCTTGTTCGTCCTTAGCGGCTCTTTCAGCCGTTCTTTTTGCAGAATAAAACCGAGTAGGTTGCCCTGACTTAATTACGGCATAAGGTTTGATCTCGCCTTTCCGAGTTAACGGGTAGGTGTTACCAGATTTTTTAGTTAGCGACTCGACCTCGGGTTCCAGTTCTACTACATACCCTTGTTTAGGTTGTTCGTCTTTTACAGGCTCCCCTAGCTCGGTTTCTTCAGGCGCAGCAATTACTTCCGGTTCAGCCGTTGGGGTAGTAGGAGGTGCCGTAGGCGCAGGGGGTGTCGTAGGTGGTGTAGGTGACGCAGGGGGCTTTTGACCAAACAGACTTAGTTGGTCTTGCGATACGCCTTCTAGTTCCTTGGCTACATTCTCTCTGGTTTCGGCCTTAACTGTTTTATTGTTAACGAACTTTATGAAGTCTTGTCGGACTTCTGGGTCATTAAAATCTTGGCCTTCTCTACGCTTACGTATCCCTGCTTGAGCAGATATACCCAGCCTGTCTAAGAACGCCTTGTTTATTATTCTTGGTCCTTCTACTTCTGGTTCAGATTCAACCGGTGCTTGCCCTGCGACACGCTTACGGCTCATACCCGGAAATGATGCTTGCGTAGGATCTTGGCTTACTGGCGCACGTTCCGGTATCTCTGCTTCAAGCTCTGCGGTACCGACAGAAGTATCTTCAATAGTTTCCGTTACCATCGGCCCACGAGACTGTACTTCTGAGGGTGCTCGTTGCACGTTAACTGCGCTGACAATGGTATTCTTTTCGGCTTCTGTTACAGCAGTGTCTGTAATCCCTGCTTCTGCTAATCGTCGAGCAAAAGCACCTTGTAACGTGTTGTAGTTATTAGTTGGGGTATCTTCAATAACTTGTTGTAGGAGGCTGTACCGTTGCTTTTGTTCTTCGGCAGCTTGTTCCGTCGTTACTGTTGGCGCTGCTACCGCTGCGGTGTCTTGCAACGCACGACGTATAGTATTTAACTCTTCACGAGTCACTTTCTGCTCGAAATCAGGTTTTACTTTACCTAAACGAAGCAGGAATAATTCTTGCAATTCTTCTGAAGTAAAATCAGATTCGGCAGTTTCACCAATAATTTTTTGTAGTATGCGGTCTCGCTGCCGTTCGGGAGTTGCATCTTCCGCGTCACGATCAGCTTCTAACTTCGCTGCTTCAGCGGCTTTGGCGTCTTCCTCTGCCTGTACCCCTTCATAGAATTTTTCTTCTGCTTCAGCGGCTTTGGCGTCTTCCTCTGCCTGTACCCCTTCGTAGAATTTTTCTTCTTCAAGTTCTGCTTCTGCTGCAGCGGCTGCAGCTTCGATTTCATCTTCCGCAGCTTTTCTTTCAGCGTCTACTTCACGAGAATCTCTACTAATACCTGCAGCACCACCACCTAACGTACCACCAACTAACCCAGCAGCAACGGCGGTTTCAGTGTATATATCAAAGGCTTCGTCGCTGTCCAGTTCTAGCCCAGCTTGTGCACGTTCAATTAGGGTTTGCCCCAGTTCTGTAGGGACTTCGGATATAACACCGGCACCAGCGCCTCTAGCGGCACGAGTAAACAACCCTCCAGCACGTACGGCTTTAGGCGTTAAGAACTTACCAACCATGAACCGTTCAGCAACGGCATCTAAAGTGGCTTGGGGTATAGCAGATAAGAACGCCGCGCCTTCATCCATCTCGACGCGAAGCCCCTGCTCAATGGCTTCTTTTTGAGCTTCACGGTTGTTGCCGTAGAAGAAGGGTAGTTGAGATATAGCAGCACCAGCAAGAGCACCAGCAGCAGTACCAACAGGGCCGAATACACTGCCTGCCAACGCACCAGAAGCAGCGCCAGCACCTAAGCTAAGGCCGGTCTGTGGGGCGGTTTCGCCAAGGGTTTCAAGGAAGAAATCTAAACCAGTGTTAACGCCTTCTACGTCTTTCAAGCGCGTAGCCATTGCTTCTTGTTCGGCTAGTTGGGCTTCGTTCTCGGCAACCATTTCAGTACCGAATTCTTCTACGCCTTCAAAACCAGTTACTTTACCTAGACCTTGAAGGGCAGAACCAAAGCCCCGACCAGCAACGTCGATACCACGAGAAAAACCGCGACCTAATGCGGTACCTTCGTCACCAGACGGGACGAATATTTCTTCTTCTGCGTCTAGTTTTTTAAACGCTGCAGCAACAACTTCAAAGTCTTCAGTACCCTTCTTGTCTTCGTTATCGACAAGCCATTGAGCGTATTGTTCCAACGTTGCCATTTATGAGCCTACGGCTTTTCTAGCTTGATCGACTATACTATCACCCCCACCACCAGCACCGCCACCAGCAGCCCCACTAGCAGGCATAGCAATACCTGTACCAGATGCGATTGCATTCAGGCTTGCTATAAGTGTAGTAGTATCCGTCCTTATCGCTGTAACCGCTTCCTTTACTTTCGTATTTAACTCATCACCCGTAAAACCTTGCGCCCGGAGGGTAGTAATAATATTCGCTTCCGATTCCCTTGCAGAATTTTTTGCGTCAGCAATAGCACTTACAACCTCAGCCGCTAAGGCTTGCTTAGACGCGTCTGTACGGGCTTTGGTTGCCTTATCTTTAAGATCTAATTCTCTAGTCTTAAGTGCAGCAGTATCACGTCTATAAGCTGCTTGAGCATCAAGATCCATTGCTTTAAAAGCTGCCGTTACGGCAAATTCTCTAGAAGATTGTGCTAACGCGTTTGCATATCGTTCGGTATCCATGTTGAGTCTTTGAGCATCATTTTCAAGACGCTGTAAGTTAATCCCTAGATTATTCGCTAGTTCCGTAGACTTTAGATCCAACCCTCGTTCCCCTTGTTCTATTTGGGCTAGGGCTTGTTTTCTTTCTAGTTCACTTCCTAACAGTTTGCTGCGGCGATCTCTAATACCGGCTAAACCTTCTTTGCGTTCCGCCTCTTCGGCACGAACCGCTTCACTAACACCTAAGCCTAGACTAGCAAGTGCACCTCTGTTCGTAGTAGCAGCAGGTCTTTTAGACGCGTTAACAGCCGCATCAGTAAGGCGGTCAAGCAACCTTCTGGTGTTGCTTCTGGTGTCTTTTAACCCTTCTTCATCTCTTTTAAGGTCTGCAAGTTGTTTTCTTCGTAACGCTTCGAATTCTTGTTCTAGCGTTAATTCTTTTTCAGGTGCACGACGTAGCATCTCTGGCGCACCGGGGAGTGGGCGACCTCCTTGTGTTGGTGTTAAGTTGCTTCTATCTAAGGTCTCTAGTCCACCAGCAGGCATACCCATGTTTAGCCTTGCTTCGTTTGCAGAAAACGCCTCACGTTGCCTATCACCTTGCCTTGCAGCTTGCGCTGCTGGATTTAGTAAGTAATCGTCAACAGGTTTGGCTTGTGCAAGAGGAGCGTCAGGTACAGCAGAGTCGTCAGGAAGGCCCAACTGCTTCGCCCGTTCCATTGCTTGTTCCAGAGTAGAAAGTTCGGTTTCATCTGCAGCCGCAGTACCCGCCTCTTCACCTACAGCAAGGGCTTCGTCAGCAACAGTTTCTCCTTCTTCTTCGGCAACAACCTTTTCAGCAGGAGCTACCGCTCCCGTATACTCCATTCTTTCTGCCGCTAACGGTTCTAGTGTAGGAGATCCCATACCCATACCCAGACCCATACTCATAGGATCAGGTGCGCGACCCCTATCACTAAGGTCAGCAGTACGGGCAGCTTTTAGTTTTCCTGAAAACGATTCACCAATCTCTTGTTCTATTTCCGCATCACTTTTACCCGTAGTACCGTACATTTTTTTGCGGTATTCTGCCACTTCAGTAGGTCTTGCTGTCTCTAACCTATCTAGTATCTCTTCGTCGCTTAGGTTTTTAGCACCGGCTGTTTTTTTGCGATACTCTTCAATTAACGCCTGTACCCTACCACCAGCCTCAAAAGCAACAATACCGCCGCCTTCAAAGTACCGTGGATCTATATTCGGTGCAGCTTGGGTCATAAGACCACCGACTGCAGCCATCATTGGTTGACCCTGTGGGCGTTGCTGTTGTTGAGAGGG
>JGI20158J14315_10002276_pt1 | contig 13487 bp, 11 predicted proteins | sample COG_08_FD_14315 | JGI IMG/M metagenome (IMG submission 14315)
TTCTTCTTCGATGGAAAGCGCAGATAACGGTATCGGAATTGGACGATTCGATGATTTTTTATTCGTTGTTGGTGCTCTTTTTCTTTTTCTACATCTTTGACAAAGATGGCGACGATGGAAAGAAGAAGCTGCTACTGCTGGCGAGAGGAAATGCGACGATGCGAGTGTCGCCATCGTTTTTATCGTCAAAGCGCGTTCGTTGTTTTGCGGAGGTATAGTTTCTTTTTACATAAGACAACATTGTTAGGGTTTCACATTAATCTTACTTTTTATACTATTACACCACAACCCTAATTCACAAAGTAGCTTCTCAGCTGTTTACGTGCTCGATTGGTATAGGGGTTATTACGTTCGCTTCACATCACGCACCTTTCCCTTCGTATGCGAAGGACGGATTCGCGAAAGGTCCGCGGTTCAATTCCGCGATTGAGTACTGTTTTTTTTTGTAATTCCGCGTTTGATGAGTATTGTTTTTATTTGTATGTGTACTGTATGTATTTTCGATTTATACTTTTTGCAGCGCGTTCACTCGTCAAGTATTTGTCGACATTCGACAATTAGAGCGTATTGTTCGTCCGTTGGTTCCGGGCACCCTTTTTCGAGCAAGTAGTTTAGGCACTCGGGGTGCTCGTAATACCGAGCGTAAGCGACGTATTGCCAGTCGTTAGGAGGCGTTTTCGCCTCTTCGCCTAATAAGTATTTGAGACAATCGAGTCGGCCATACCTTGTAGCGTTGCACATGCACACATGCTTTACCACATCAGATATCTTTCTTTCTTCGACGAAATATATCAAGATGTCTAAGTGACCATGTGCTGCGGCTTCTATTGCCATTTCTTTTTCCGTCTCTCGCGAAGGTTTCACTTTGTCGACAAGAAATCGAAGACAGTCGAGGTGTCCTTCAGAAGCAGCTTGTTTACACGACTCTTCTTCATCACACGGGCAATCATTAGAGAAGCAGTATTTCAGCATCTCGAGATTACCAAAACTTGCTGCCACTATAATCGTCCATTTATCCCACTCGCAATGTTTCACTTCTCTCGCCCACTTGAGAAACTCGAGTTTGTTCGTTCCAGCAACTCCCATGCAAAACCACGCTTGGTCTTTCACTCTTCCATCTTCAAATTCCTCTCCCCAGGGATAGTGATTCCACGCCCATTCCAACGTCGAGATGGATGAATATTCGTATGGACACCACCTTAATGATACGTCTACCCCGGCATACTTAAGCACATCCAAACTCTCTCTATTCACCTTTGAAAAGAAAAACCGATCTGCCCCATTCAATTTCGGAATCACATGCGAGTCAAACACATCCTTGTGATGCAACACCAATCCGGTCCACAACTTCGTCGGCCCAAGCTTTAAACGCTCCATATCCGCCACAGCCTCCTTCATAACCTCTTCTTTCTCCCTCTTCTTCTTCCTCTTCTGCGCGCCGGATAACCCCATCGTATTGCTCTTTCCAATACTAAAAACGAGCGGCCGTTTTTTTTTCGTCAATTAATTACAAAAAATCAAAAATCCATTTCAAACAAAACAAAACCGACACAAAACTATCGCGCTCATATTCATCATGGAATCCTTCATCCTCCAACTCCTTAAACCGATAATCGCGTTCCTGGAATCACTCACCCTCGACGAGCAGAAAAAGTTCGCGGCTTTACTCTCTATATTCGTCGTTTCGTTGACGTTTTTGACGAGCATTTTTGCAAAGAAAAAATCGAATCCAATCGCGTTACCTCTTGATGGGAAAACGGCGATACGTTTACCGCTGGAAAGGATCGTGCAACTCTCGAAGGATACGAAGTTGTTGAGGTTTACGTTACCGACGAAAGAGCACGCGTTTGGGTTACCGACTGGATCGCACGTGATGGTGCAGCTGACGGATGCGAAGACTGGCGAGAAGCACATGCGTCCGTACACGCCGGTGTCCTCGGACGCGTTGGATAAAGGGCACGTAGATTTCGTCGTGAAGGTGTACTTTCCGAATAAGCAATTCCCAGAAGGTGGGAAAGTCTCGCAAATGTTGGACGCGGTGAAAGTCGGGGAGGATACGGTGGAATTCTTCGGGCCGTTGGGCGGGAAGCGATACGTCGGCGAGGGCGAGTTCACCGTGAAGAAATTGAAGAGTCAAGGCGGCGGCGTGGAGAGAAGAGACGCGAGAGACGAGGTTGGGATGATTGCCGGTGGGTCAGGAATTACGCCGATGTTGCAAATCGTGAGAGAGATGCTGAGAGAAACTGGCGCGGGTGGGCAATCGCCGAAGAAAATCTCCATTTTGTACGCGAATAAAAGCGAGGAGGATATTTTGTGCAGAGATACGTTGGACAACTTTGAGAAGCAGTTTCCGGGAAGAGTGAAAGTGTGGTACACCGTGGATGCGGCATCGAAAAAGAAAGAGTGGAAATACGACGTCGGATTTATTACGAAAGAAATGATCGAGAAGCATTTGCCGACGCCGGCAAAGAGCGGGGACCGGTTTCAGATTTTAGTGTGCGGACCGCCGCCGATGATGAAGTTTGCGGTGAATCCGGCGTTTGAAAAGTTGGAGATTGGGAAGGAACACGTTTTGACGTGGTAATTTATAATAATAATAATAATAATAATAATTACCATCATCATCGATTAATCGGCTTGTCTAACCTCTCGACTAACTCCTCCACCGCTTTCTTCGTCATCACCAAACACCTGTGTTTCAAAATCGAATAGACGTTCAAACCTACTGAAGGCATGACGTGAATATTCTCAATGTTTCGCGTGCCTCGGCGCAACAACCACCCGTCGTCGCTCTCGTCCGTGGTTTCCAATCGATCGCCGACGACTAAAGCGCTAAATTTCGTGTTTATTTTGTTCCCCGAGTCTCCGGTACCGCCGATGACTAAAGGCGACGGAGATAATTTCATATTTAATTCATCCTCTTCTTCGCTTGAATCATCATACCTCAACAGCTGCTTCAACCCAAACTTCGCCTCTTTCGTTTTCCCAGTTGGACTCATCCATTTCAAATCCTCCACGACGACTAATCTCCCTTCCGCCGCCTTGGCCGACAGCGCCACCCTTAACCCGAGCCTTCTCACTTTCTTTTGCAACTTGTGCTCGAAATCTCTCGGAATCGGCCCGTGCGCGGTACCGCCCCCTCGCATTTGCGGCGCTCGTAAACTCCCAACCCGCGCTCTCCCGCCACCTTTCTGTGGCCTCGCTTTCCTCGTCGTCCCGCTCACCTCGCCTCTCGATTTTGTCTTCGCCGTCGAGACGCCTCTTTTCCGAGCGAGTTGCCATCGAACGCATCTGTGCGCGATGTCAATCCGAATCGGAACGTCAAAGTGACGTCCCGGAAGAACTATTTTTTCATCAAAACTACTCTCTTTTTCCTCGATAATATGCGCACTCGCGTGTATCGGGACCGTTTTGTCTCTCATTTCCCCTTGCTCTACATCCACCGCGGACTTTGGTCGGACGATTACGTTTGCGACACTCCTCCTCGTTACGTTGTTTTTCCCATCATCCTCATCACCACCTCGGTTCTTCTTCTGCGCCTCGTCGTCCTCGTCTGCTCGCGCATTCGTCGCGTACAACTTACGCCTTAACTGTTGTTGTTGTTGTTGTTCTTGTCGTCGGTCGTTTCCAAACGCCCTTTCACGCGTCGACGACGTAAACGACGACGACGGGGAAAGGAAAAACCTTAATCTTCTTCTCTCTTTGATGTCGTTTGCCGCAATCGTCGCAATCGACGACGACGACGACGCGCCGGGGTCACTCCTCCCACTCCTCCTACCGCTGCTACTGCGCGCACTCGCAGTAAAAGTCGTGCTCCTAAAACTCGCATAAATGCGAGTGCTGCTCGTGCTCGCGCTGCGCGGTGAGAGACGCAGTTGTAAAAGCGTTCGTCTCATCCTTTTTCCCCCGAACAAACAAACCAACCAAGAGTTGTGGGGGAAAACAACGGGCGAGAGAGCGTTGCGTGTTCTACAAGGCAGAGAATACCGTGCGCTCGAGCAGAGGTGAAACCACTCGTGATGAAGGTCTCGAAAAAGTGAAATTTTGAAAGGAGAGTTTTCAAAGAGAGTCTTTTTGGGACCGTCTTTGAGTTCTTTTTCTTGGGATATCGCTTTTCAACACCCTTCGAGCGTTTCCCCTATTTCTTAAAAGGAGTTAAGTTCTCTCACGAGAGACGCGAGAAGAGAGCGCGCGCACGATCTCTCTCTCTCTCTCTCACTGAATACGACTCTTCATAAGATAAATGTATTTCGAGGAACTGAACGGCGATTTCAGCGCGGGTCTTTGGCGGAAGAACCCGAACGGACGAAAAGATATACATCACGGGAGGCATCACCGCGGAGGAGGTGTCGAGTTCACGCCGGATGCGAACGCAGAAAGAAGGTCTCCTCTTACCGAGGATTTCCTCGCCTTCGTCTCGAAAACAGGGAAAGGCGATGCGTTTACCGTCGGTTTCGTCGTGGTGTGTGTGTGCGTGTCGTTCGTGTTGGTCGTGAGCGCCGTCGCGGTGGTGCAGTTGCACTTGAAGACGAAGCACTCGAAGGATGGGGAAGAGGAGGAGGAGGAGGAGGCGTCGCTCGACGGATGCGAGCGCGGGAGTACTGTCAGAAACAGAACCGGAGCGAGGAGGAAAAAGAAGAAGAGAAAGAAGGACGACGAGAGTAGCAGCAGCCTGTACGGGGCGATAGTGTAATAAAAAGTTTAGTGTGCGCGAGCGCGCGGCAATGGTAGTATATATATCGTTAAAATCATCCTCGTAAAGTCTCTCTATAGAATCTGTCCGTGTTTTTCCATCTCGCGGTCGTCGTAGGCGCCGTCTTCGTTGGTAATCGCGACGACTTCGCCGGAATAATCGTCCATTTCAAACGTCGCCGTGCTTAATACGTTTGGAATCAGCACGAGCGTCAACGGGACGCACAGTAAAGGCGATAAAATGCCGCAGATGATGATTAAATTTTCCAAGTTGCTCCAATTGCACGATTGGTTCGGGTCCTCGATGTTGGTTTGAATGCCGGCGTATTCAATCGCTAACGATCCGAGAGAAGATGCCATTAACCCACCCAACGCGCTCGCCGCGCTCGTGATGGCTAACAACGTCGATTCGGTNCCGTTGATGACTAACTTACTGATCAAAATTGCAAACGGCATCACCGAAAGCATAAACACCATGGCTTCTAAAACTGAGTTTCCCAACGCGTACGCCAGTTGGTCCGGGATGCCTATTTTTAAATTCGTCCGACTGACGACGAACAAATCGCACAACGAACCAATGCACCGGGTGCCGCTGGACCACCAAAATATCCTTCGCAATCTCCCGGTACTAAACGCCTCTTGAAACATCCAAATGCCTAACCCGCTAAATATCAACGCTATGAAACCGTTGACGATGTTGAAGTACACGTAATCGAAATTTGGTCCGCCCGGAACGCAATCTCCCGGTAACGTGTACCAATAATTCACCGCGTGTTGAAACTTAATGCTCAACGCTCTCTCGAAAAACGCGTACACAATCACGTTCCCCGCGAATTTCGGCAACAAACTCTTACATAAAACGACAATGCACACCCCCAAAATGAGATTCATCATCACCGACGCTTTCAACATGCCGTCGTCGACTAACTCGATCGTTTGCATGTACACCAATCCAATACCAACCATCATCAACATCCCGGCTAACACGATTTGCCTATACTTCACCTTCACCTTCAACGCCGATAAATTCCAACTGTATTTCACTTTCTCTTCCGGTAACTCTCCCATCAACGTCGCTATTATAGACGCAATTGCCACCGGTATCACGAAATAAAACACCGTCGTGTACTTCTCTCGTTCCAAAGCGAAGTATCCAACCATCAAACCTAAAATCTGCCCCATAACGACCAACGATAACGAATACGCGATTAAATCCCCACCAGTTTGCGGATTTTCGTGCATCAACTCCGCTCTCTTCCCATCGCTCAAACAATCGAATATAACCACCGTAAAATACACCCCCATAATCGCAATCACGAAATCCACCTCGCTCGCTTTCCCTTCGAACGTCCCCGTCGCCAACCTCGTACTGGCGAACAAACCTATCACGCCGCCGACCACTAAATACGGTCTCTTGTGATACCCGAACCACGGTTTAATGTCTGAAATGATCGCAAACGTTGGTTTCAACACTCCTGGGAACATAATCACGGTCGAGATCCTTTGTAGCTCTGCCGCGGAGACGTTCAAGGCGGTTTCCGCCATCGGGAGTAAGGTTATTTCCGTCACCAGGCGGAAAAATCCAGTGAAGCCCAAGTGCACTAAGGCGAGATATCGTAGGAACGAGGCGTCGAACGTGTCGTGGACTCTGCGCATGAACAGNTGCGTCGCTCGGTACGGGTAGGAAAGGAACGAAGGAGGACGAGGGAAAGGAGCAGGCGTTGCATTGCGATCGTCGTTCGTGTTCTTCGCGGTGGTGTTCGCGCTCGCGTCCTTCCCGGCGGTCGCGCTTCCATTTTTGCTCCGTTGGAAAGGACGACCCATGCTCTGTGTCGCGTCCTCCCTTTTCCGCGCTTTGAGGAGACGATCCAGAGCGCAGCTTTTCACGCGCGAAGAAACAGAAGGACAAAGAGCAGTCTCGGAGTACGGACACCTCTTATGACCACGTCTTCGTTCTCTTTACGAGCGATAAAAAGTGCGCTTTAAAGTGAAGATTTCCCCTTGTTTTTATGAAGGGTGTTGGGAAAATGAGGAGTCGCAAACAACGCGTATTCTTTCTTATCTATCAAATGTAATATATCTATTGCTTAACTTTCTTCGCGGCGGGTAAGTCGTCTTCATCTTCGTCGTCGAAGTCGTCTTCTTCGTCGTCGAAGTCTTCCGAGCCTTCGTCTTCTTCTTCGCTCAATCGGGCGTCTTCGTCGTCGTCGGAGAGGATGGCGTCGCCGATTAAAGCCGCGTAGGCTGGTTTTTCGTCGTCATCTTCTCCGTCGTCTCCATCGTCTTCTTCTTCTTCGTCGTCGTCTAAATCATCGTCCAAATCGTCTAAATCGTCCTCTTCGTCGTCTCGGTCTTCTTCTTCATCTTCTTCGTCTTCTGAATCGTCCTCCGAGTCCGAGTACACCTCTTCGCCTTTCTCGTTGTACCCGTCCACGTTTTGCATCTGACCTTCTGGAAACATGGCAAAGATCGTCGACACGTGCTCCTCGTCCTCAAAGTTACATCCTTCCGCGTCAATTCTTTGCAAATGTTTCAAATCCGTCAACGCTTTGAACTCTTCCACTTTCGTCAGTTTCGGGTTGTCGCAAACGATGAGCTGCTCGAGTTTCGGACACTTCTTCGCCACGGTACTCAACCCGGTGGATATTCGGTTTTGCGACAAATTAAGCTTCCTCAACTCCGGTAAGTTCGGTAAATCGGCCACGTTGACGATCCCACACTTGATCAGGGACAACGTTTTCAAATTCACGAAACCGTCCAAGCCTTCGATGTCTTGGGAAATGCACTTTTCGTCCAAAATCAACGAAGTCACGTCCGCGCGATCGGAATAGCCGGCGGTTTCCACCGCGGTTTGCACAGCCTATTTTCATCATCGTCGTCAAATTTAACAAACGCGCGAGAAGAGGAGAAAATCAGAGAAACAGAGGTCGTCAGTCAATCGTCATCATCATCATCACATACACATACAGAGAGAGAAAATTGGAATAAAAACGGACTTTTAAAGCAAAAGAAAAGAAAGAGAAAGAGAACAAAAGAGAGATCCAAAAACGTTTTATGAACACCCTCCTCCTCATAATCACCATTCGCACCTGCTCCATCTTTATACCGAGAGTTGTGTGTGTTTTTGTGTGTGTTTTTGTGTGTGTGCGCTTCGTTGTAATGGTCTGATGTTTTGTCTGAGATTTTCAAAAACTTTCCCCCAAAAGACTGCTCTAAATAAAACTGCCATTTTTAAAAGGCGAGCGCGTCCCAGACTTCGCCGCCTTTCACGCGTATTTTCTTCCGCAAAGAAGACGATTTCGAGGAAGGAGTATACACGGCGTTCGCGTCGACGCGGACGATGTGATTTTTTGATGATTTTTTTGTTCTTTGTAGGAGTTCGCCTTTGGCGAACCTGGCGGCGCGGTTCACCGCGCGCCCGGTGGCGAGGAACGCTTTGTGGGAAGAGGTCTGAGAACAGAGGTCGCCGACGAAACCTAAGCAGCAGCTGCCGAGAGAAACGCCGAGAGTTATTTTCAGGTGTTGTTCACGTCTTTGTCGTCGTCGCGGAGGAGGTCGTCTTCGGGTGGTGGTGGTGGTTTTGTTGCCTTTTCTCTCGATCTTGATCTCGTTCTTGTTCGTCTTTTCGAGCGATCGAGAAATGGTGCGGCTGAATCGAAGCGCATTTCTCGACGCCACGAATTTTGCGAGTAAAGAATCTTTCGCGAATTGCGTTCGAAACGCGACGACGATGGCGAGCGAGTCGCCTTCGTCGCCGCCGAGTTGTAGAAACGTGCCGTCGTGGCGCGCGCAAACCTTTTGCGCGCGTTGGACGAAACGACGGAGCGTTTGCACTTCGCGAGTCGACATCGATGCTCGGAGCGTGACGTGTATGAACACAATCGCGACGGTTTCGTCTCTTTGACTCTTTGATGGTGTTAATGCCTTTATTCTGATGTTTCTTCGTTTCTTCTCTTCTCGCCGAATAAGCCTCCTTTTCCTTTCCGGGTCATCGTATTCATCGTTTGCGAGAAGTAATTCTCTCGGTTTCGCCTTCCGAGCTTCCTTCGCTAACTTCTCGCACGCTTCACCGAACAGCACTCTTTCGTATCGTCCTTGAAATCCTCCCAGGAAGGTTTGCGTGACATTTCCGCTCGCCACCGCAATTCTCACGCGCACGTCTCGAAAGAAGAAGTGTGCTCGTTGAGCTTCTTCCTCTCGAGCTTTCTCGGCGCGACGTCGAGGACGGTTCGAAAACAACCACCTCCCATTCACCACCTCTTCAGCGAACGATTCCGCTCTTTTCGTCACGCGAGCTTTCGTTTCATCACNGTTTACTATTTTTATATCATTCTCATCATCATCTTCATCATCCGTCTCCCTCGTACCATCACACCTTCTCCTTTCTCGAAAGACGCAACANGCNGCGTCGCCGGCNAAATTCAACACGGTCCCTTTGTGTTTGCTCGCCAGTTTCGCCAGCGGCTCGAAATAGTTCTCGTTCAGATACTTTTGAATCGCAACGCCCGGATGACGATGATGATGATGATGATGATGATAACAACACCGCAATGATGACGTGGTAGTGTTACCGCGTTCATTTCTCTCCTCGTCTTCATCAAAATCTTTCCCTTCTCGATCGAGGTACCATCGATACAACTGATCGACTCTGCTCGCGTACTCGCTGATGTCCACGCGCGCGAGCGCGACGAAAAACGACGAGTCTTTTTCTTTTCCCGTCATACTCGTCGTCCTCGCAAAAGCTGTCGTCGTCGTCTTTGCTTTCTCCTCGTCCTCCGTGTCGTTTTCTCTTCGCTTTTGAGCAGTCGTATTTTTAGCGCTTTCTTGGGAAAAGGTCGATCTTTTTGTCTTTGCCCTTCCTCCATGAGCGCCTACTTTGAAGCCACCATAACCAGCACCGATCGCGAATGATGATGATGCTTGATGCTGCTGCGAAAGCGAGTCCTCTTCCTCATTCTTGGTGGTGGTTTTTATCGCAATAATCGTGATCTTTGCGCGTGAGTTAATAAAGTGTTTTTCTTTGTGATGAGAGTATTTTTAGCACGAGGAAAAAATATGCTTAAAATTTGCTACGAAAATCTAATAGATCCGCAACATCTCTGCGGCGGCTTTTCGTCTCTGGATTAACTCCAGCGCTTGCATGTGCGCGGAGGAGTCTTGGTTTTTTCTTTTTCGGTCCGCTTCTCTCTCATCATCTTCTTTTATCGCAGGGTCCAAGTCTTTCTTCGGGCGGCTGTTTTGCGAGAGGATGACGGTGTTGGATTCTTCCGAAAGGCGCACAATCTTCCCGAGATTTTGACGATCGTCGTCGTCTATGTGCCTCAACGTTTTGAATTCCGTGCCTTTACGTTTGCGCGAGCACACTTGGTGCCTCATCGCGCGAAAATCTTCGTCGTTCAAGTCTTCGCTCATGTGCGCGTCGCCAAACGCGTCGATGGTTTTGTCGTAGAGCGTCGCGACAGACGGGGACACTTTAATCCAATCTCTGGCTTTAGGTGGCCATATTTCTTGTTCTTTACACGAGAAGAGCCAATTTGTGGATAGAACTTCGTCGCAGGCTTGGAGGTACGCGTCGTCGACTTCGATAGTTGGCGGGGCGACCACGCGATTGACGTTCCTGACGACGCTTTCAAAAAATTTACCGCCGCGGGCAACGACGAATTGTGCGATTTCCTTTTTGACGTCTCGGTCGCACCCGATGGCACTAAAAGTAGTGCCTTCGAAAATTTTGGAAATGGTGACGACGTTTCGAACGTCTACTGGTTGCATGTGCGCGACGTACTTCTCCTGGACCGCTAGGGATCTCTTTTGTTTTCGTTTCAAACCTTTGGCATTTTTGCGATCGTACTCTTTATACGCCGTTCGCTCGTCGTCGCCTTGTTCTCCGTTGCCAACACCATCACCACCGCGACTTCCTTTGTGCGTGACTTTGGTCACATAGCGTTCGGCTGTTTCCGCGATGTCTTTATCCGTACATATTTCGTTCCAAGGTTTCTCCGGGCGGATCGCCGAGCATCTCGGAAAGCGCAACCCGTAAGGAGCGTTGAAGGTGTGCGAAGGTACCAAACGTACGTCGCCTTTCACCGTCATCACGACGGATTTCTCCGGATTCGTTATCCAAACATCCGGAGTTTCACCGAGCATCCCCGAGCACTCGTATCTTTCGTAAGTTTTCGTGTAGTTTTTATCTACGTTTTTTCGATTAAAGCGCATCAAATCTTTCAACTTATCGCGCAAATAGTGCTGATCTTCGCGGTTAAAGCCGGTCCCGACTTTACAGAACGTCATGATGGTTGGATTTTTATCCCGTTGCGTCCCGTCTTTGATAACCCCGAGCAACCACTGTGAAATCTTACCCGCTCTGCCGCGCCCTTCGCCGTAATAGCCGCCGATGATGACGCAGTCGTAATCCGAAGTTTCGCAGTAATCTGGCTTCAATTTCACCCAATTATGCCCCCGTTCTCCTGGAACCCACGGCGAATCGAGTAATTTGACGACGATACCTTCTTCGCCGTGATCTTGAGCCTCTCGCAAGCAATCGCTAATCTTTGCAATGGCGTTCGGATCGTTTTGCTCCACAACTGTTCTAAATTTACGCGCAATCTCTGCCTGCGACTCATTATCCGCGATGTCATCTTGGAACGGCGAGACTACCGCACACGTTATTCCAGTGTCACCGACTTTGACGGCACCTTTGTTTAAGCATCCTCGAATGGCACCTTTCAAGAGGTCGTAGCGTTTTCTCAACGGTTCGTGAATGACCGAGGTGTCTTCGTTGTAGAGAATATCAAACGGGACGTATACGATTTCGAAATCTTTCCATTCATATCGCACTCTCCCTTCTTCCCCTTCTTCTTCTTCTTCTTCTTCCTCTTCGTCCTCGTTTCCTTCTTTTTCTTCTTCTTCTCCTTCTTCATCGTCATCTTCTTCTTTATCTTTCGCTTGCCCCTTTTCCTTCGTTTGCATCGTCGGATTCTCGTAAAATCCTTTCGGTATGATCGGCATGTTCTTACCCATATTTTTTTTCCAGTTCGCGGCATTAAACGCGCGTTTGATCGTTCCAAACGGCACAAACTCTTTTATTCTCTTGTTATATACGAGGATTTCACCGTCTAAAATACATTTAGGCGGCAATCCTCGTCGATGCTCGTCGACGGTGTCCCGCGTCCCTTCTTCTTCCGCTGCGTCGCAAAACAAAACATCCATGATCCCGTAGCCTCTCGGCCCGAAATCGTTCATGTTCCTTGTCCAATACTGACACTTTTCACCTAAACTCTCCTTGTTCCTATGTATCTGCACCCTCTCCCCGTCAAATTTCGTCTCCACGGCAAACGCTTTCGACCTCGCCCACTTGGCCACTTCCTTCGGCGTGTTCTTCCTCCCGGCCAACTGCGCTATAATTACTCCTTCCCCGCACTCGATATCGTGCTTCTTCAGAACTGCATTTCGATCGGACAGCGCCTCGCACGCTTTCCTCAAATCAGCTTTACACGTGTACGCCTCGTACGCTTGCGGATGATAATGCATTAAAAAATCCTTCTCCGACACGCCTCCCAACTTCAAGTCTTTCAAAATAATGGAAACGATCCACACCACCTCTTTCTCCGTCGCTCGCATGATAAACTTTCTCAGCTCCCTCGCTTTCGCCTCTCGATCGTTTCCCATGCACATGTTATCCAACATTTCGTTGACTTCATCTATCGTCATCCCGGTCTCGCCCCCGCTCTTCTTCTTGTTCCTCCTCCCGATGAACTCGCCCGCCACGTTCCCGCAAATCACCGCGAAATCTAAACCTTTCGAGCTCATCTTCCAGTTTTTTATTCTCGTCCTCATCTCCGAGTGCTTGTCTAAGTTTAACGCCAAGCATATGACGTCCGATAACGCGCCTTCTTTCAGATTGTACGCCGCGCGTTCTTTGTCCAACTGTGCGCAAAAACAGAGCATTTTTAAGTGATGAGCGTTGAGTGAATTTCGTCAGGACAAACTTTCGTAGTATTCGCTAAGATTGAGAGAGAGAGAACGACACCAAAAACAGCGAGAACAACGAGCGCACGACGTGCATTTATACTACCTGCGGCGCTAAGAGTCTGTACAACCGAAACGCGTCTTTCCTTTCGCCGCCGTTGAAAAACCTCGGGTAATGGTTTTCGAAGAACTTGTCCAGATACTCCCGGGCGATGTGCTTCTTCGCTTTCCCGCCTTCTTTGCGGTGGTAGGTTTTAATTCTGTGCAAGAGAGTGCACACGTCTTTGAACGAAACGAGACCGATGTCGTCTTTCCTCGTCGTCGCCGTCGTCATTTCTTGACGGAGTTGAAAGCAACGAGACTTGAATTTGTTTTGAGGGATTTGTCCAATTTTTAAAAGGGCTGCTTGTGAGTCAAAGAGGTGCCCAGATTCGAGACGAAGACGAGTAAACGATGAGAAGAATACCGTGACGACGACTCTTAAAGTAGTAATTATTAAAAAAGAATACTGTGTATATAAATATATATGTGCATAATCATCAGCGAAAATGTGCTGCTGTGTTAGTTTTTGAACCAGGTGGACGGCTTCAACCAACGCTTCTCCTCGAGCGACGCTTGAAACTCTCTCGCCTCGCGAGTGGCTTCCTCGCGGGTCATTTTTGCGCCCTTGGCTTGGGCTAACTTTGCCGACGCGGCTCGTTCGGCGCTCGCTTTTGGCTTGCACGAGTTGATTGGTCCGTCGTCCACGGAGTCGCACGTGAATTTGGCTTGGAAGGCGTAGGACTCGTAGGTGACGTTGTTCTCGCGAGCGCCGTCTTGGACGTTCCACA
>JGI20158J14315_10002278_pt1 | contig 13481 bp, 14 predicted proteins | sample COG_08_FD_14315 | JGI IMG/M metagenome (IMG submission 14315)
ATTGCACCAGAAAAAATGATTATTGCTATTTCATTCTGGTTTAGTTCAAAAAAGAATGAAAGAAAATAAGTTATTAAAGAATTTCCAATTCCTAATGCAATATATATCATCATTGTAAATAGAACTAAAGATTTAAAAGACTTCATTTTAGAAGCTGTTATAATGTTTTTGAATAATGATTTTAAGGACTCTTTTTTGTGCATTTTAGGAAGCTCAGGAATTGTATGTTTTGTTCCATAAACACTAAGTAAAATGGTTGATATCATAATTAATGCACAAAACATTGCAAATTTTGGATAAGCATCAATGTTTAATAATCCTGTTGACATTCCATTTTCGGGAACAAAAAAATAAATTAACCCAAAAAATGAAACAAATGGAGAAATTAAAGTTGCAAACATTATTCTGTAACTTGTTATAACCGTTCTTTCATCATAGTCTGAACTTAATTCAGCACCTAGTGACATTCCAGGAACTAAAAAAAGAGATAAAAAAAATCTAATTAAAATTGAAAAAAAAGTCATCCACAGAAACAATTCAAATTGACCTAAGTCATCAAATGGTTTAAAAAGAAGATAAGTTGAAATTCCAAGAGGAATGGCTGATATTGCCATAAATGGATGTCTTCTACCATATTTTTTTGATTTATAATTATCCGAAATTGTTCCAATTATTGGATCAGAAACAGCATCAAATAAAAGAGCAATTAGTGTGGCAGTTCCAGTGTATATTTGATCCAGACCAAGAATTTGACTAAAGTAAAAAAAAACAAAAACAGCATACAAAATATCTTTAATTCCAACAGAAATAAAGCCCATTCCGTAAAAAAACTTTGTTTTAGAATCTACCCTCATGAATTGTAAATATATGTTTAAGATACAAGTAAATGAAAATTTTTTTCAGATCGCTAAAATTTGTTTTCATATACATAAATTAATGGGAAACATATTTTTCATTAATTTTACATTTAAACAACTTTACATAAATATCTAAAAAAATGATTGTTAAATGAAAGTTAGAAAACCAACTGTGGATGTATTGAGTTCTGGTTTCATTGAAAACGAAATTTCAATGAAGAAATTATTGAGTGAACTAAATTCTTATTATAAGTTGTCAAAACAAGAAGGAAGTGCAGCTCAAATAAAAAGAACCAGAGCTAGAAAAAAATTACTTGCAAGAGAAAAAATAGATTTATTACTTGATAAGAAAAAACCTCATATAGAATTAATGCCTCTTGCTGGTTTAAAACATGAAAATGGTTTTGGTGCTGGAGGAACAACCGTTGTTGTATTAGGTTATGTTTCAAATGTTCTTTGTTTAATTAATGCCAATGTGTCAACTAGAAAAGCTGGTGCAGTTGATTATGCTACAAGTTTAAAAAACTTAAGATTATCTCAGATAGCTAAAGAAAACAAACTATTAACTATCAATTTAGTTGAAAGCGGGGGAGCCAATCTTCCTGATCAAGACAGAGTTTTTAATAATTACGGTAAGTTTTTCTTTGAAATGTCTAAAAGATCAAAAGAGGGAATACCAACAATTTCTGTTGTTTTTGGTAATGCAACTGCTGGCGGGGCTTATGTTCCCGGAATGTCTGATTATTCAATTTTTCAAAAGAACACGGCTAAAGTATTTTTAGCTGGTCCTCCGCTTGTTAAAATGGCAACAAATGAAGATGCTAACGATGAAGAATTAGGAGGAGCTCAAATGCACAGTAGTATTTCTGGCGTTTCAGATTTTTTGGCTAAAAATGAAAAGGATGCAATTGAAATAACAAAAAAATTAATTAAAAACATCAAGAAACCAACTCAAAATAAATTTGAAAACGATTCGATTGCGCCAAAATTTGATAAAAAAGAGATTTTGGGAATTATTCCATCACATTTAAAAAAACCTTTTGATATAAGAGATCTTGTTAAAAGATTTGTAGATGGATCTGAATTTATTGAATTCAAAGAAAATTATGGTATAACAATGTTTTGTTGTTGGACTAAAATAAATGGTTATCCTGTTGGGATTATTGCAAATAATGGAGTGATTTTTCTTGAGTCTGCAAGAAAAGCGACACATTTTATACAATTGGCTAATAAATCAAATATCCCTTATTATTTATACACAATACAACCGGTTTTATGGTTGGAAAAAAGTATGAACAAAATGGTATGATTAACGTAGGTTCCCAATTGATACATGCTGTTTCGGGAAGTACAGTTCCACATATTAGTCTTCAGGTTGGAAATTCTTATGGTGCAGGAAATTATGCTATGTGTGGTAGATCTTTTGAACCTAGATTTCTATTTTCTTATCCCAATGCAAAATCTGGTGTTATGGGTGCGGATCAGTTATCAGGAGTAATGGAAATTATTAAAAGAAATTCAGCGTCTTCATTAAATAAAGTAATAGATGAAGAGAAGCTTAAAATAGAAAAGAGAAAACTAGCTGAACAGGCTGATCAGAAAGCAAGTGTTTGGCACACTACTCTGAGGTTTGGGACGATGGAGTTATTGATCCAACTGATACTAGAAAATATTTATCCTTGGCTTTGGCTACTGTTTATAGTAATGAAGTAAAGGGATCTAGTTCATTCGGCGTATTTAGAATGTAAATATTTATTATGAAATATTTTAATGAAAATGATGTTAAAAATATAAAGTCATACAACTTTGATTTTATAGAATTTGAAGAGTCAAATCATGTTTTTACTTTAACATTAGATCGTCCTAAAAAGAAAAATGCTCTAAATCCTCAGATGATTAATGAAATAGCATTTGCCTTTCAATATGTTTCTACCAAAGATAGTATTAGAGCTCTATTATTAAAATCAAATGGAGATATTTTTTGTTCAGGATTAGATCTTAAAGCTATTAATGGTGAAATTGAAAAAAATAATTCAACCGTACCAAAAGCAAACTCAAAAATATTAATAGGAGAACTATTTAATAAGTTATATAAACCAAAAATTTGTCAGTTGGAAGGAGATGTTTATGCTGGTGGGTTTTTATTAATTGCTGGTTGTAATTATGTTGTTTCAATAGATGGTCTAAAATTAGGTCTTCCTGAGGTAAAAGAGGAATCTTTCCAATGCAAGTTATGGAATCTCTTTCTAAAATTATTTCTTCAAGAAATGTAATTGATTGGTGTATTAGAGGCTATAACTTGGATGTTAAAACTGCCTATTCATGGGGGTTGATTTCTAAAATAGTAGATCAATTTAAAATTGAATCATTTGTTTCAAATTGGTTAAATGAAGTTGTAAGTAATTCTCCGATTGCAATTCAATACGGTTTAGAAGCTTTTGATAAGATAAATTCAAGCGAATCAAATCATAAATACCTTTTAGAAATGTTAGAATTGGTTTTAAAATCTGACGATGCAATTGAAGGAATTGCTGCTTTTAAAGAAAAAAGAAATCCTAACTGGAAATAATAATTTTATTTTTGAGTTTATTATGCTTGCATAGTATTTTTTTATATTTTAGTATTTTAATACTAATTCACATATTATATTAACTAATAAAACTCAAAATAATGTTAAAAAATAAAGTTGTTAAATTGTCATCTCGACCATCAGGTTTTCCATCTGAAGACACGTGGGTTCATGAAACCAAAGATGTCAGACAAATAAATGATGGAGAAATTCTTCTAAAAAATTTATATGTTTCTTTTGATCCAGCAATGAGAGGATGGTTAAATGAAACTAGATCTTATATTCCACCAGTTCAAATTGGTGAAGTCATGAGAGCTGGAACTATTGGAGAAGTTGTTGAATCAAAAAACCCAAATTTTAATAAAGGTGATATTCTTTCAGGATGGGGTGGAGTTCAAAAATATTCAATTTCTAATGGAAAGGGGTACTTTAAGGTGCCAAGCACTGAAATTCCGATACCAACTTTTATTGGAACTTTAGGAATGCCAGGAATGACTGCGTATTTTGGTATTCTTGAAGTTGGTAAAATAAAAAAAGGTGATACCGTATTAGTATCAGCCGCTGCAGGTGCTGTTGGAAGTATAGTAGGGCAAATTGCAAAAATTAAAGGATGTAAAGTTGTTGGTATTGCTGGTGGTAAGGAAAAATGTGATTATGTCATTAACGAACTTGGTTTCGATGGTTGTGTTGACTATAAAAATGAAAGTATTAAAAGAGGAATTAAAAGAGAGTGTCCTGATGGAATTGACGTTTATTTTGATAATGTTGGGGGTGAGATTTTAGATGCTGCTCTTGTTTTTTTAAGAATGGGAGCTAGAATTGTAGTTTGTGGAGCTATTTCACAATACAACGAAATGTCAGCCAAAGGCCCAGATAATTATTTGTCTTTACTTGTAAATAGGGCTTCCATGAAAGGAATGGTTGTTTTTGATTATGCTAAAAATTACCCAATTGCAACCAAAGAAATGACTCAATGGATTTTGGATGGCACTTTAAAATCAAAAGAAGATATTTATGAAGGAATTGAAAACTTTTATGAGGTTTTTAAAAAATTATTTAATGGAGAAAAAAAAGGTAAATTAATTTTAAAAATATAATTATGAGAGATGCATTAATCGTTTCTACGGCAAGAACTCCTTTGACAAAATCGTACAGAGGAACTTTTAATAATACTACTGCTCCAACTATGGCAGGTTGGGCAATTGAGGAAGCAGTTAAAAGATCAGGAGTTGATCCAGAAAAAGTTGATGATGTTATAATGGGTGCAGCTTTACAACAAGGAACACAACATTGTAATGTTGCTAGAAATTCTGCATTAGCTGCAGGTCTTCCAGTAACCGTTAGTGGAATGACATTAGATAGACAATGTTCGTCTGGAATGATGGCTATTGCAACTGCTGCTAAACAAATTATAAGCGATGGAATGGATGTGGCAGTTGGAGGCGGATTAGATTCAATTAGTTTGGTTCAAACTGAAAAAATGAATCTGGATAGGTGGGTTGATAAAAAATTAATTGCTAAACATCAACATATTTACATGCCAATGCTTAAAACTGCTGAAGTAGTAGCTAATAGATATAATATTTCAAGAGAATCTCAAGATGAATATTCTCTTCAAAGTCAGTTAAGAACTGCAAAAGCACAGGAAGACGGAAAATTTGATGATGAAATTATTTCCGTTACAACAACTATGGGAGTTATGGATAAGATAACTAAAGAGATTTCATTTGTTGAAAAGACTACTTCAAAAGACGAGTGCAATAGACCTAACACAACTATTGAAGGATTAAGTTCACTTAATCCAGTTGTAGAAGGAGGATCAATTACGGCTGGAAATGCTAGTCAGCTTTCTGATGGAGCATCTGCTTGTGTTTTGATGGAATCAAGTGTTGCTGCAAAGCACAATGTTACACCGCTTGGAATTTATAGGGGAATTGCAGTTGCCGGATGTGAACCAGACGAAATGGGTATTGGACCAATATATGCTGTTCCTAAATTATTAAAGCAAAATGGTCTTAAAATGAGTGACATTGGACTCTGGGAGCTTAATGAAGCATTTGCTGTTCAAGTTATTTATTGTAGAGATGTACTTGGAATTCCTAATGAAATTTTAAATGTAAATGGAGGTTCTATTTCAATAGGACATCCTTATGGAATGAGTGGATCTAGAATGGTTGGTCATGCACTAATTGAGGGTAAAAGAAAAGGCGCTAAATATGTAATTTCAACAATGTGTGTTGGTGGAGGAATGGGAGCCGCAGGACTATTTGAAGTTATATAAATCAATACTTAATAAATTTTAACTAAAAAAATATAAATATGAAAAGATTAGAAGGTCAAGTAGCTATCGTAACAGGCGGAGCTCGTGGAATAGGTAAGGGAATTTGTGAAGTTTTTTGTAGGGAAGGAGCTACTGTTGCGTTATGGGATGTTTTGGATGGAACTGAAACAGTTAATGAAATCACACAAAATGGCGGTAAAATATTCTTTCAAAAAGTAGATGTGACAGATCAAAATTCTGTAGATACCGCTATTGAAGAGATTATTAAACAGCACGGTAAAATCGAAATTTTAATAAATAATGCAGGGATTATTAGAGACAGATCCTTTTTAAAGATGTCAGAGGAGGAATGGGATTCGGTAATCAATGTTAATCTAAAATCTCTTTATGTTGTAACCAGAGCTGTTGTTCCACATATGAAGGAAAATGGATATGGAAGAATAGTTTCAGCATCATCAATTAACGGAACAGCAGGTGCTTTTGGACAAACTAATTATTGTGCCACTAAAGCAGGAATTTCTGGTTTTACTAGAGCTTTGTGTAAAGAAGTTGGAAGGTTTGGAATTACTGCAAACGCTGTTGCTCCTGGTTTTATTCAATCTGCAATGACTGAAAGTATGCCAGAAGAAGTAATAAAAGCTGGAATAAAAATGATACCTGTCGGTAGAATAGGAACAGCTGAGGATATGGGTCACGCTTATTTATTTTTAGCATCAAAAGAATCTGGTTTTGTAAGTGGAATAACTCTTCACTCAAATGGTGGTGCAATGCCAATGTAAATTTTAAAAAAATAATTATGAACAATAACAAAGCTTACAGTACAAAAGTTAAAAATCTGGATGAATTAAATCAATTGGTTGGTAACGAACTAGGAATTTCTAAATGGATTGAAGTAACCCAGGAAAACATCAGTGTTTTTGCAAAAATCACTGAAGATGAGCAATGGATACACATTGACAAAGAAAAATCCGAAAAGTATTCACCATATAAAACTACAATAGCCCATGGTTTTATGATTTTATCATTAGCGTCCAGGTTCTCTTATGATACTTTAACAATAGAAAGTGTCAAGATGGGTGTAAATTATGGGGTTGATAGAGTTAGATTTACAAGTGCTACTCCATCTGGAGGTTTTGTAAGGGGAAAAGTATCTTTAATTGAGTGTGAAAAAAAAGAGGGTAGTGCAAAATACAAACTTGGGATTACTGTTGAATTAAAGGGACAAGAGAAACCAGTATGCGTTGCTGAGACATTAGCAATAGCTTACGAATAGATAATTATTATGGAAAATAAAGCTGTTTTATTAGAAATTATTGAAAGTACTGCAATTATAACCTTTAATAGACCGGAGAGGTATAATGCAGTTAACCATGATTTTATTGAGGGGATAAACTATGTTTTTTCTGTTATTAAAAACGACGACAATATAAGAGCTGTAGTTTTAACTGGGAATGGAAAAGGGTTTTGTGCTGGAGCAGACTTAACAACTATGGGAACTTTATCTGCTGAAGATTCAAGAGATTACATAATAGACAATTATAAACCAATTTTAAATAATTTTTTAAGTCTAAGGAAACCAATTATAGGTGCTATCAATGGCACTGCTGCTGGAGTTGGTGCGGCTTTTGCTTTAGCTTGTGATTTTAGAGTGATGAGTAATGAAAGTTCATTATTGTATGCTTTTATTAATATTGGTTTAGGACCTGATGGAGGTGCAAGTTGGTTGCTTTCAAGACAAGTAGGTTACAGTAAGGCATTAGAGATAGCTACAAGCGGTAAAAGAGTAATGGGTGAAGAGTGTTTAAAACTTGGATTAACTAATAAACTGGTTGAAAATCATCAAATATTAAGTGTTGCAAAAGATTGGGCTAAAGAATTGTCATTAAAACCTACTGTTGGAGTTGGAATAACTAAGCACGACATGATTTTTTCTTTAAATAATGATCTCTTAGATACCATTGAGTTTGAAGCTAAAGAACAAGTTGCAGCATTTCATAGTGAAGATTTAAAAGAAGGAGTCTCTGCTTTTTTGGAAAAAAGGAAAGCTAATTTTAAAGGTAAATAATAAATAATATGGAAACACAAGTTAAAGTTGATTTAACAGATTTTAGATTAGAAACAAGAAAATGGTTGGAAGAAAATTGTCCAAAGTCCATGCTAGAGCCTATAACAGATGCAAATCAATTGTATTGGGGAGGTAGAAACGGAGAATTTAGTTCTAAGGATCAAGAAATATGGTTTAATAGAATGCTTGAAAAAAAATGGATTGTTCCTTATTGGGAATCTAAATATGGAGGAGGAGGATTAAATCCAAAACAAAATAACATTTTGAATCAGGAAATGTCTAGGTTGGGATGTAGAAAGCCCCACATTAATTTTGGTATATCAATGTTAGGTCCTGCTTTATTAAAGTTTGCTTCCGAAGAACAAAAAATTTATTATTTAAATCAAATCTGCAAAGGAGAAATAAGATGGGTTCAAGGCTACAGTGAACCTAATGCTGGAAGTGATTTAGCTAATCTTCAAACTAAGGCTGAAGATAAAGGAGATCATTTTTTAGTTACTGGATCTAAAGTATGGACATCTTATGGCGATAAAGGAGATTTTATATTTTGTTTAGTTAGAACAAGCACTGAATCAAAACACACTGGAATAAGTTTTTTACTTATTGACATGAATTCCGAGGGAATATCAACAAGACCCATAAAGTTAATAAGTGGAAAATCACCATTTGCTGAAACATTTTTTGATTCTGTTAAAGTTCCAAAAAAGAATTTAGTTGGTACTCTTAATGATGGCTGGACTATTGCCAAGTATTTATTGACTCATGAGCGTCAAATGATAGGGGGGATAGGCGATACAGATAAGAAAAAAACATTAAGTGAAGTCGCAATTGATTCTATTGGAGTTACTGATAAATTATTATCAAATGCATCAATTAGATCAAAGATTGCAAATCTTGAAATGAATGAAAAAGTTTTCGAATTAACTATTCAAAGAGCTTTAGATGAACATAAAGCTGGAAATAATTCGGGTGCGGTATCTTCATTTTTTAAATACTACGGGACTGAACTTGCTATGCAGAAAGAGGAATTAAGGTTAGAGGTCAATGGATTTAGTTCAACTGAATGGACTAGTGAAGAATCTAATAATGGTAGAGAGGCTAGATATTTCAATAGATCAAAAGGTCATTCAATTGAAGGAGGAACACACGAAGTTCAGTTAAATATAATAGCAAAAAGAGTCCTTGGACTCCCATCAAAATAATAATTATGGCACTTGTAATTAATGAAGAGCAAAAAATGCTCAAGTCTTCAGCAAAAGAACTGTTAGATTTAAAATCTCCAATTTCTCATATGAGAGAACTAAGAGATGACAATTATAATCAATTTGATGTTGATTTATGGAAAGAAATGGTTGAAATGGGATGGACGGCTTTAACAATCCCTGAGCAATATAATGGACTTAATTTTGGTTATGTTGGATTAGGTCAAGTTTTAGAAGAAATGGGGAGAAAGCTCACAGTTTCACCAATGATATCTACTGTATTAGTTTCAACAACATTAATTTCTTTGTCTAAAAATGAAGTTTTAAAAAGAAAACTTTTTGATGAAATAATGAATGGAAAAAAGCTATGTTCACTGGCTCATGAAGAAAGTTCTCACCACAACCCAAATATTAACTCATCTATTGTTTCAAAAAACGATGAGAAGTTTATTTTGAATGGAAAAAAGAGGTTTGTTATTGATGGATCAATTTCAGATTACTTAATTATTTCAGCTAATAATGAATCCTCTGGTACATTAGAGTTAATCATTTTAGATTCTAAATCAAAAGGGATTACTTTTAATAACAAAGTTCATATGGACTCTAAAAATTACTCTGATATTTCATTTAATAATGTCGAGTTTTCTAATAATGATTTTTTATCATCCAATGATGATGGTCAAAAACTTTTAAGTAAAACTATTGATATAGCTTGTATCGGATTGGCAGCTGAAATGTTAGGTAATATTCAACAAGCATTTGAAATGACAATGGAATATTTGAAGGAGAGAGAACAATTTGGAGTAAAAATTGGTTCTTTTCAATCTCTACAACACAGATCAGCAATAATGTTTGGAGAAATTGAATTGTGTAAATCTATTGTTTTAAAAGCACTTCAAGCTATTGATTCCGACGATGAAAATTTACCTGAACTTGCAAGTTTAGCCAAATCAAAGTTAGGATTAACATCAAAATTAGTTACTAATGAAGCTGTACAAATGCATGGTGGAATAGGAATGACAGATGATTCTGATATTGGTTTTTTTCTCAAGAAGACTAGAGTTACACAAAGAATTTTTGGAGATTCAAATTATCACCTAGATAGATTAGCAAAAATAAATAATTATTAAATTATTTATTTACTTGTTTTTGGTAGGTGCTTTCAAATATTTTGTCAGCATTTGAAGTTTCAAACCCATCTCTTCTGTGAGAAGAATTAATTTTATTAGATTCTAATTCTTTGAACTTTGGTAATATTTTTCTTTCAGCAAATTCTACGTAGCTCCCTGAGATTAATGATTTACCTTCCTTAAAGTTAGCATTGATTTTATTAGCTACTGAACTACTTTGAAGAAGTAACCCATCTTTACTTTTTTTAATTATCCCGCCTGAATCATTAAGTTTTATTCCAATACTAATTAGAAATTTATTAAAATTTTCTAATGAATTGTAACTCTTTTCGAGTTCATGAACACTTATTGTGTAATGATTTAAATAATACCTATTGTAAATTACCCAAGATCCGTATTCAGTTTCTTTCAATAATTGATTATAATGGTTTAATGTGGGTAGACTCCATAAAGGTTTACTTAAGAAATCTATAATTTCATTAGCATTATTTAGATTGATTGAATCAACGGGATCTTTTTTTACCTGATTTGTATACTGTTGAATAATTTTTTGTGCATTTTTTGATAACTCATTTACTTTTAGCTCACTTATAAAAATTCTCGGCATATTTTTTTCATGATGAGAATACCAGAACGCGTTAAGTTTTTTTTGTTCAAAGGAATAAAAGTCTCTTTTTTTATATCCGTGATTTAGAAATATTTTTTCAAATGAATTAATACCAAGATTATCAACTCCCATAGTTCGAAAAGCAATGTGATCATTTATTATTTCAGACTGATCAGAAACAATATTATTTGAAACCATTGCTTTAGTAATTTTTTTAACATCAGGAACTCTTAACGAATAAGTGTTAAATAATGACTCTAAAACTATATTTATTGTTTTCTTTTCTTTGAACTTCATTATCTAAAGTTAATCTAAAAATAATTTCCCAGAATCTGTTTCTAAAAACTTTTCAAAAGAGATTTCTTCTTGTTTAATAAACCCTTTTTGTTTTAATGAACCTTTATTAACCATTTCAATTACTGAAACTAATGAAGCAGCAGTTGTCCAAGAAATGGCTCTCCATTTATGACCTTGAATTTCAATAGGATAAAATGCTTTAAAATATTCACTTCTTGAAATCTTTTTGTTTTTCCAGCCTTCAACTACAGCATAAACATAAACTACATCTTCTTTTACAGGTGGCTTTGCATTACTAAGTATTTTTTCTAGCTGACTTTTATCGTTTTTTAATATTAGTTCATACATTAAAAACCTCATTAGTTTTCCGTGACCAGGATACCTTATGGTTTTATAATTTAGAGTATCAACTTTCCCCTCATAAGTATCACACATTGTTCCTAAACCACCAGATGTTGCAAAAGCCTCAAATTCTTGTCCTTCAATGTTTATATATTCAAATCCATCTAGGGAGGGAACCATTTTTTTTACTCCATTTTGAATAACTTGAGCGTCGTTAATATATTCATTAATAACTCCCTCAGGGGACCAAGTGAACGAGTAGGCTAACTGTCCGTTTGGGTATCTTGGAAGAGCACCAACTCTAAGTTCAATATCTCTTAGTTTATCAAACTCACATGCTAAATTATTGCCAATTATCCCAATTAGTCCTGGAGCAAGTCCACACTGAGGTGCCATAACTTTAGTAGTGTTTTTGCTTAATTCTTTTATGTAATTTGTTGTTTCTATATCTTCGGTGAGATCAAAATAGTTCATGTTTAATTTACTTGACATTTTAGCTATTTTCTTATTTAAGAAAAAAGGTAATGCTGATACAACTGTATCATTTTTTTTAAATATTTTCTCAAGTTCTTTTTCATTTGTTACATCACACTCTAGCACTTTAAATGGTAATTTAAAATCATAGTGTGGTTTTTTTTGATCAATACCAGTTACATTAAATTTATTACTCAAAAGAACACCAACTAGTGTCCCTACTTTACCCAAACCTAGCACTATAATATCTTTCATATATAACAATAATTAAATATTTTGTTATAAATATAACAATTTAAAGTCATAAATTTCTACTTTTATTTTCATGAATTTAATAAAGTTAATTTGGGATTTTAGAGGTCCTGTTTCAAAAAAAACTGCTCATCATTTTCATTCTCATCTCAATGAATTTCTTGCTTTAGAAAAAATGAATGAATATAAAACCGGTTTAGAGGAAAATAGTGATCATCACTCAATAGTGTTTGTTATAACTAATTCTGAAGATTTAGATTTTTTTAAAAAAAAACTTAAGCCAAATAGAGGGCAAAAAGTATCTTAATTTACTTCACTCTATCATTTTATATTTACTAACTTGTTTAAATAAATTTATAATTATGAACATGGAAAGAGAATTTGATGTTATTATATGGGGAGGCACAGGATTTACAGGATCACTTGTTGTGGAGTATATTTATAATAACTATAAAAATAAAAGTCTTAAATGGGCAATTGCTGGTAGAAGTATTGAAAAATTAAATAAAATTCGATTAAAGTTTGCTGATGATTCAATTCCTGTTATTTCTGCCAATAGCGATGATTTAGCTAGTCTTCAATCAATGGTTAAAAGAACTAAGGTTGTTTGCACTACAGTTGGACCATATGCTCTGTATGGATCAAATTTGGTTAAAGCATGTGTAGAAAGTAAAACACATTATTGTGATTTGGCTGGAGAGGTTCAGTGGATTAGAAAAATGATCGACCAGTATCATAAAAAAGCTAAATCTAATAATGTCAAAATTGTTAACTGTTGTGGATTTGATTCAATTCCCTCTGACATGGGTGTCTATTTTATTTACAAAGATGCTCTGAAATTAAACAAAACCATAAGTAAAATTGAGATGAGGGTTGCAGGTGCAAAAGGTGGTATTAGTGGTGGTACTTATGAAAGTTTGAGTAATGTGAATAAAGAAGCTCTTAAAGACAATGAAATTTTTAAAACAGTGATTAGCCCTTATGGACTAAACCCCATAGGAGAACAAAGCGGGCCTGATAAATATGACCTTAGAAAGGTAAAATTTGATAAGACATCAAAAAATTGGATTGGTCCATTTATAATGGCTGCTATAAATACTAAGATAGTTAGAAGAAGTAATGCTTTAAGTGGATATTTGTATGGAAAAGATTTTGAATATGATGAGGCTACTCTTGGTGGCAAAGGATTTAATGGAAGAGTAAAAAGTGTTTTAATGTCAATACCATTAGCAATTGTTATGCTTGCAAAACCTGGATCAATTATAAAGAAGATTGTTGATAAAATATTACCAAGTGCTGGTGAAGGACCCTCAAAAAAAGATCGTGAAAATGGATATTTTAATTTGAGATTCTACGTTACTTATAAAGATGGATCCAATTCCATAGCTAAAGTTACTGGAGATAG
>JGI20158J14315_10002280_pt1 | contig 13473 bp, 8 predicted proteins | sample COG_08_FD_14315 | JGI IMG/M metagenome (IMG submission 14315)
TTGTAAGTTCAGTACCATCTTTAAAAATAGATTGGTATGCAGGTTTAACTGCTTTAAAATAATATTTAAACAATGAGTTTTTACCCATACCAGCAATATCAATATATCTAGCATTAGGTAATAATTTAACTGATCTGTTTAAATCTCTAGCTAAGTTAATTGGCCAGAAAGCAGGATTATATTCAGTAAACATTTTTCTAAATACATCACCTGTTCCTGTCATAATTTTGTACATCATCATTGTACCGTTTGGATTTTCTTTAAATGATTGTGCTACAAATTTATTAACGTGCCAATGTTGCATCTTACCATCTTTCATGTAGCTAAATTGCTCCATGCCTTTAGCTGGTTTTTCTAATTTACCTTCTCCAATAAATTTAGGTTTGTAAACAACTCTATCTGGTCTATATGCTTCTCCAGATTTTTTGCCATATGCTTCCATCCAGTTTTTATTTTCTCTTAACCATTTAACAGTTAAAGCCATTGTTCTATGTCTTTTAGCTTCAACCATTAACAACATATCTTTTTCAAGTGTTGCATTAAATACATTCATAATGTCATCAAACGTACCTTTTGACCCTTTTAAAAATCTTGTAGCACTTGAGTTTGGCCCGTATTTTTCTATACGTTCTAACAAATATTTTCTTACGTTAAATGTAACGTATTCTTTGTTGTTTTCTAATTTAGCAATTAGTTCTTTGTCATACATTCCACTTTCTTTTAATTCTGGAATAACCATTTCTTGTCTAACTTTGTAAAATTCATTTGTTAGTTCAAATAGTTGTGGATGTAATTTTACATAATAATCATATATTTCTTTTGCAGTTCTATTACCTAATACTTTTGCTAATTCTGGATTTACTTTCATAATACCTAGTGAATTAACTAATTTGTTTCTTTGTGAACTTTCAGCTATGTTTCTTAAAAATAACATAGTACCAATATCAATACTGTTGTATCCTAGTTCTTCTGCTGGTTTTACAACTTTACGCATCATATCATCTGTGTATCTTTTTAATTTAGCATGACGGTATCTGTAGTTTTCAATTGACCAGTTTAATTCTTTTGCTAATGGACTATGCCATCTATCACTACCAGTTCCTCTAAATCTTCTATATATCCAAAAAAAGTTATCAATTGCTTCAGTACCAAGAACATCAGCTAAATCTGGTTTGTAATCTTTTTCTATTCGTTTGATTGTAGCTTCGTTAGTTTCTCTAAACATATTACCTATGTCTGATACTACTTTACCTAATCTTTTGTCTGTTCCAGATTTAAGATCAATTTGTATTCTTTCCCAGTTTGCTCTTACTTCTGGTCTAGCATCCATATAATGCATCCACATTTCCCATGTTCTAGGTGCATTGTTTTTAACCCATTGTGGTCTTAGCATAAACGCCATCATAAAATCTGCCATTAGTTCTCTAGGGCCATCTCTATATGCTGTGTAATCTGCTCTAGCACTTCTATCAAATGGTTTCCATTTAGCTGATAGACTTTTTAATTCACTTGTAATCCATTCTTTATTAACTAATCCTCTTTCTTTAATTATTCTTTCAAATTTATCTTTAAAGATTTTGTATGCTTCATTAGTTAATCTGCTATCAGTAGGTTTGCCATTAATTTTATCTGCAATAGCTTTCATGTGTTGTGACATTAAACCCTTCATTGCATCTTTAACTACTTGTCTTTTTAATGCACCGTCTAATTTTATAAATGCATTATAAAAATCTGGATTAATTTTATCTCTAGCAGATGCATCTCTAAAAATTTGTAATATAGTTTCTGGTGTAATTTCTAACTGTTTAATTTCTGCATTAGTTTCTTTTTCTTTAGCTTTTGCTTCTTTTATTGCGGCTGATTTAATAGCTTCTATTTCTTTTGCACTTAATGGTTTTGCACCTTCATTTTTACCATCAATCCATTTGTTCATGTATCCTTTTAAAGCGGCTATAGAACCTAATATATTACCTCTTGATAAAGAAGCATTTGGTAAGTAATCAATTAAGTGTCCTAACTCATGTGCAAACGTCATTAAAAATTGTTCTGGGTTTTTTTGTAATGCTTCATTGATAACTATTCTAGGTGATTTTTTGCCTTTAAATTGAAAATAACCATTTAGACCTGTTGGTAAGTTATTTAGTTCTGGTGATTTTTTAACAAATGCTTTGTATAATTCTACAAGATCAATTAAGTCTAATCCTTTTGATGAATTAAATAGACCTTTCCATGCCGCAGAATTGTTTGCGTAGTCTGCTGGTAAATTCTTTTCTTGTGTAAATATATCTCTAGGTATTCCCCAGTTATCACCATCTCTACTACTATTTACTCTATCAAAATGTACACCTTCTTTTTCTTTAAAATTATTAAAATAATTAGTAGCTTGTGCATCTATTTCACCATTAATTTTTTCACCTTTTATAGTTGCTAAAATCTTACCTGTTTCTGGATGCAACATCATTATAACTTGTCTTCCTTCACTACCCATTATTTCAGCAGTTTTAATTTCACCTTTTTCAGTAAATTTGATTAATTGTTCATAAGCTGATCTTGGTATAGCAACATTGTCTTTACCAACTCTTAAAATCATTTTTTCAATATTGCCTTTTAATGCAAATAAAACTTCAACTTTTTTAGCAATTGAAGATAAACCATTACGTTCTTTAGTAATTAATTCTTTAGCGTTATTGTATTCTGTTTTTTGTTTTTTGTTTTCTTTAAATCTTTTTGCTAATTCTGGGTAAAATTTAGATTGAATAGTTATTGTTTCATTAGCAATTGTCTTACCATCTTTTGTAACTATTCTTATTGCGCTTCCTGTATCTCTTATAGTAATTTCTGGTGTAGATTTAAAAACAGTTTCTTTTTTAACTTCTAATTCTTTTATTTTTATTAATAAAGGTTCTAATTTTTTATTTGTTCTAGTTGATAATTTTTCTGAAACTGCACGATTTATATCAGCAACAGTAGATTCTGGATTGTTTTTTCTAACTTCTAAAGCAGTTTCTTTATAAATTTTAGAACTAACTTTAGCATCTTGATTATTTAATTCTCTTTCTTTTTTATATATTTCTTGATTTTTCTTTTTTGCTTCTAATATTTGTTTATTAATACTAGATAAATTTTCTTTATAAATACCATCTGCATTTTTTGTAACCTCAACAACATTAACATTAAATTCACCATTAGATTTTCTTTCAGCAAATGATGTGTCTTTAGCAAAATTTATATTAATTTTGTCACCTTCTATTTTTACTTCAATAGGTTTGTTTGGTGCTTTTCTAACTTCACTTTCTAATACTGGTATTTTAGCACCATTTGTTTTTTCAATTATAACAACTTTTTCATTACCAATTGTTTCTTTACCAATTACCCTACCAACTTCTGTAGAAGATGTGGATACATTAACAATTTCATTGTTTTTAAATTTTGGTGGAGGTAATAATTTAATGTTAGTTTGTTTCTCTAATCCTTCTACAACTGTTTTAGCACCTTGTTCGTAAAGAGTTGGCATTTGACCATTTTCTATTTGATGTCTAACAGTTACGTCTTTTTCCATGTCTTTAATTACATCTCTAGGGTGTCTGCCGTATTCAGTATAAATGTCTTTAAACATTTTCATACCTCGTATTGACCCATGTATTCCAAAGACCAAGACCGTAGCATGAGCAAAATCTCTCATTGTAGGTACATGGCCTTCTAATGCCGCACCTAATGTAGTCATAACACTTACTTCTGTTGCTAATCTAGCTGTTGTACTTCCTGTTAATGCTTTAACTTTTGCACCAGCACCAAATGTAACACCACCAATTACTGCGGATTTACCAGCAACTAATGCTGTTTTTTTATCCATGTAGTGACTTAAAAATTCTGGAAATGAACCTACAAAATTATCTTCTATTGCTCTCATGTAAGATGATCTAATAACTTCTGGTAATGCAAAACCACCAGCACCACATATAACAGGTAACGCAGGTGCGGCTGTACCCAAACTTCCANCTAAAGCTGTACCACCTGCCGCAAAACAACCTGCCACCATAAATGGTAAATCATTTACTAACGTAACAGCAGATGCAACAATATCTTTATCAAATCTTTGTTCTTGATACATAAATACTTTTTGTATTGCTTCTTTAGGATCAGCATTAGGATCATCAATAAATACTTGATAATATCTGTCTAACATACCATTAACAGATTGTTCGTAACCATTTGTAAATACGTTGTAATAACCTTTACCACCAAAAGCATTTAAAACTTTATCACCTATATTTGCAGGTAATTTTTCTAATGCTTTGGTTACAATATTGTCATTACCCCAATAAGCTAATTGTGCAGTTTCATAATCATATTTATCTGTACCAAATTTATCAAAATATTGGTCAGTTCTGTCTTTTAATTTTTGATTATCAACAAGTCTATATTCTTGTCCTACACCTGCTTCTATATCTTCTACTTTTTCATAATCAGCATGATGATATTCAATATATAATTTTTTCATTGCATCAACATCACCATTAGCAATTGCTTTAATTAATTGATCTGAACCAGCACGATTGTATTTTGTGCTTTTAGGCATTTCTAAAAAGTTAGCTAATGCTAAAGATTTTTGTTCATCTGGTGATAATCTTGTTGGGTCTTGATGTTTAAATGCTTCTGTTACCCAATAAGGTAATTCATAATCTTTATTGATTTTTCTGTTTATGTTTACAAATCTATTTAAAGCAGTTCTAAAACCACTTTTTCTAAATTGAAATAAACCACCAGCACTACCATCTGCATTGTAAATATTTCTATTATTACTTTCTAAAGCTGAAACAAATGACATAAACTCATTAAGATACATAATTTGCATATCATTAAATTCATAATTTTGTTTAGCATATTCTAATATTGTTTTTGAGTTAGCACCTGTAGAAAAAGCTGTATGTAATACATTAACAGGTTCATTAGCTTTTCTTTCATCTTCAGCTTGTTCAAAATTTGTATCAAAAAGATATCTACCTGTTTCTTGATTAAAACCAAAGTTACCTGCAATAGCATCTTTAGCTTGTGCGTTTTCTAGTAATTTAACTTGTTCATCATTCAATGCACTTTCTGCTAAAGTTAAATCTACACTACCTTTAAATTTTTCTTTTTCATATGCTATGTTTGGATAGTATTTTTCCATCCAATTATCTATAAATCCTACTCTACCATCATCATCTTCTTTAAATAATTTATATGCTTCATCTATTTTATTTACAATTTTAGCTTGATCTTCATTCTTTAATAAATCAAATGTAGTGTTTTTAAGATTGTATTTACCGTCAGATGTTTTGTTAGATTTAATTGTGTTAGCATTTTCTTCATCTTGTAATTTCATTAATGATGTTTTTTTACCTAAAGGTAATTGATTTTCTGTAATAGCAGTTGTGTCTTCCTGCATATCAGTATCTAATAATGAATTAGATTTAATAGGTACTATACCGTAACTATTGTATATTTCTTTTTTATTAAATCCTGCTTTTTCTAAAAGAGGTATTTGGGTATCAACATACGATTTTATGGTGTCTGTATCAAACCCAGCTTGTGATAATTGTAAAGCTGTTATTTTCATAGTTATTCAAAGTCTGGCATTATAAACAGATCAGATACATCTAATGTTTCAACATTTTCTCCAGTAATAACACTAGGTAATCCATCTGTTCTTTTTATTAATTTTTTAGCACGTTTTAGATAAGTAATAACATCTTCACCTTCATTTCTTGGAGGCATAACAAGATTAGCATTACTTGGTGTTTTACCTACAAAGTATTCAGTAGGCATAATGTAAAAAGATTGGTCTGTAGCTGTTGGGCCAACAATACCTTTAATTTTATTTTGTAATTCATTTAATCTTTCATCATTTATAGTACCTTTATAAGTTTCAATTAAATCGTTTAAAATGTAATTTGGATGTCTTCTATTGACTAACATATTTTCATATGTAAATCCTTTACGTTCACCTTCAGCAAGTAATCTGTACATATTGTTCATAGCATTGTATGCTTCTTGTGTCATTTTTCCACTATCTAATGCGCTTAATAAAGCACCTGTTCTTTCTTCTGCTGGTAATTGTTGTAAATTATTTAACATTCCTAACACACCTTCATCAGCACCTATTTCTTTCATTAACATAGATGTAGCTTTTGTAGTAATATCTTTTTTGTATGAGTTTCTGCTTTTTGTTAATTCACCACTTTGTTTATATAAACTCATTGCTGTTTTAGGTTCTAACAATCCTTGAGCCATTAAATCCCAAATAACTTCTCTTTCTTTTTCAGTATCCATAGCACCAGAACCAATTAGATAAGTAGTCATTGCCAATGCTTGATTACCTTGTACACTATTCCAACTATTCTTACCGTTTTTCATATTATTTAAAGCGGCATTGTAAGCAGTTCTCATAGATAATTTTGTGCTTGGTTCTAAATCTGAATTTTCTAAATCAGCCATAAAATTTTTAGCATTTTCTTGACCTTCTTTAGTACCAGTTTCTAAACCAATAATTCTATCAACAAAATCTGTTTTAGTTGTTTTATCTTTTTCTTCTTTTTGTTTTGTGTGTAATGAATTTTGATTTGTAAATTCATCTTGTGCTTGTTTAATTAATTCTTTTCTTAAATCATCATCAACAGTTAATTCTTTACCTTCAATATCAACCATTTTAAAATTTTTGTTTTTAAGTCTTGATGTTACATTATTCCAATCAACTTCTTGGCTACCATTAGGTGACATAATAATTAAATCTTTAGTAGCTTGTAACATTCCGTATTTTACATTTGTCCAATTTTTAGTTGTTTCTTTAACTTCATTAAAAGTTTTTCTATCAAATAAATTAGTTTCTACATTTTTCTTTAAATGTAATTCTGTATATAATTCATATTGTGCTTTTATTTGTGATAATGAATTAGCTTGTTCTACAGATGATTTGTATGCAGTATTTGCTTCATTAAAAGCATGACCTGCATTTTTTAGTTTTTGATTATTAACTGCTTTAACTACATCATTTCTAGCTTCAAAAAATTTTTGATAATACAAAGGTTGATATTCTTTCCAAGTTTGCTCATCTAATCCAGTTTTAAATTCTTTTTCCCATTGTTTTGCACTATTGTCATAATCTAATAACCAATTATCTGGAGTTAAGAAATCTTGTCTATTTTGTAATGAGTTTTGAAAATCAGAAGTTTTACCATACATCATAGCTGTAGATAAATCTTTATTAGTATTAATATCTAATCTTCTTAATTTAGCATCAATAGAGTTTTTTCTGTTAGCGTATTCTGTAACTTTGTTTATTGCAGTTACACCAAGACTAGCTACAGCACCACCTGTTTGAGTACCTGTAGTTAATGATCTATTACTATCAATAGTAGTACCACCTTCACTTCTATATCTTGGTATTTTCATATGTAATCCTATATTGAGCAGGGCTAAAACTATGACTTTTTATTGCACCATTCATATCAGTAGTAGTTTTAAAAGCCTTAAAATCTTGACCTGCTTTTGGTATTTTCTTTGTGTATCCTTCAAATATCATTGTATCATGTTCCCAAACTTTTACTAGATAAACCATTAACCAATACCTTTTTCTGCCGCCGCTTGATCTTGTTTATATGTTTTATATGTCATACCAGCAGATAATAATGTTTCACCCATTTTATATTTTTGTGCAGTAAGCAATCCAGTTGTTTCTGCATCCATTGCCGCATTTCTAACAAAAACTCTTTTTTCTAAAAAAAACATATCATTTTCAAATTCTTCAAAATCTGCATTAGCTATAAGCAAAGGTGAACCAGAAAATTGCGCACCACTAGCACCTACTCTTGCTCTTTGTGCAGACATTAATTTTGCTTGTTCTTTTAATTTCTTTTGTTTTTCGTATTGAAATGACAATTCATTTTCATATTTATTCCAAGCCGCATTAGCTTTAATTTGTTTCATTTGTTGTCTTTGACCCATAATGGTAACTGCTGTACTAGCCGCCATTAAAAAAGGTATCATTTGAAATGCCATATTTTACTCCTTAATCACTTGTTACTAATGTTCCTGTTATACCTAATACCGTCATTGGTAAAGGTTGTTCTTGTTTTATAATAATTTGTCCATCTCTATCCCATCCTAAATTAATTACCCTTTTATCTCCAGTAAATTCTGCAATATTTTGGCCCATTGGTGTAGATGAAGTTCTAAATGGTAATTGATCTCCATTTATATTAATACCAACAGTTTTATGTAATCTTACTAATACTTCATTATATCTTTTTTTTCTACCTTGTGCAGTACCAGCAGATGCACCAGCTTCTACTCTCATAGTTTTTAATTGTGAGATATAACCAAGACCAATTTCTAATGATTTATAACCTGTATTTGCAGGTAAACTAATAGTAATTGATCCGCTTGATACTGTTTGATTTGGAAATACTGCATCACCTATAAGTATTTGTACACTTTCACCTTCTAAATGATCTAATCCTGTTATTGTTGTACTGTCAGCATTAACAGTTGTAGATAAAGCACTATCCATATTTAATTTATCATCTAAATATTCTACATATTTTACTATGTTATTATTTATTTTTCTTTCTACAATAACCCATGTTTGATTTTCTAAATTTTCAGAAATAGTACAAACAGATTTAACTTTAGATGGTGCAGATATACTATGAGTTCCAACACCTGCTGATATTTGTAAAACAGTTCTATCTATTGCTTGTTCATAACTATCTGCAAATTCAATTGTGTTAGCATTAACTGCAATAACATAATAATAATTTTTATCTTGTAATCCACCTATTTTAGTTCCACCATTTGCATCATAATAAACTTTATCACCTGTGTTAAAACCATGATTTGTTATTGTAATGTAACCATTATAATTTGGATCAGTTGTTTTAGATGTTACATCAGATGCGGCATCAAATGTTTGTTTAAATGAACCACCAATAATATGTCTATGCCAAGCAACAACATCTTCTTCTCTTTGATAAGTTAAACCTAATAATATTCCATCTTGTCTAACAGCCCAATAAATACTTTGTGGTTCTTGTGCATAATCAACATCAACAACTCCATTACCTGTAATATGTTCTGCAAGTAATGTCATGTCTGGTGCTAAATATGCATCATCTTCAAATCTGTATGCTAATTCTCTAATTTTTTTTCTTTGTCTTTGTACAAACAAGACAGCGTTACCAATTTGAATAGGTTGTGTACTGTAACCACCATATGTAGTTTGTTGTGTAATTTGTACGTTGTCGGGTTGTAAAGGCTCACCAGTTGGTCTTCCTACTTTAAATTCACCACCTGCTGTACCAACAATTAAATCTCTAGCAGGTGCTAACCATCTAATAGTGTTTACTTTGTTAGCCGCTATTGTGTAAATAAAACTATCTGCTGGACTACCATCACCTGCATGAAAATGCTCATAAAAACCACTTTCACTAGCCCATATAGTTTGTGGATATGATGTACTTCCACCAAATATTAATCTTTGTTCAAAAAATGAAACTGTTTTAGGATAACCTGAATGTTCAGACCAAGCACCTAATGCCCAATCTGTTGTAGCGGTTGCAGAACCTAAATCTAATTTTATTTCCCAAGTAACAACTGTTGCTGATGTATAACCAGTAATTACACCCCAACCATCTCTTAATCTAACTAATCTTCCAACGTCAGTAGAATGAAAACCGTTATTTTCATATCCAAATGCAGTTCCAGATGCAGTTAAAGTTCTTCCTGTACCAACACCTGTTGCAGATGATGCAAATGTAATTGAACTTTCATTTGTATCTAAATAAGGGCCATTTTGAAATTCAACTTCTGTAAGTGTCCAAGATGTATGACCTGTTCTTGATAATTTTCTTGGATTTAATGTTTCGTGTACAATGTACATAACATCTGCTGATTGTGTAAATTGTATTTCATACAACATACTTTCTGTAAATGGAGTTGCTATTTCATAAGCTGATCCACCAGAAGTTATTTGTCCATTGTCTTTATAAAATCTAATATATTGATCTCCAAATTCTAATACATAAGATTGTTCTATATTAAATTCAAAAGGTATAAGTCTAGTTACTTTAGAACTATCTTTTACTTCTTTTACAAATCTTGTACCATATCTTCTTGATGCNCCGCCTTGTGGAAATACTGTCATNTTTTCCATAATCTCAACACCATTATTGTATTTTTTAAAATCAACTTGACCAGCAAGTTTAGGTGTTAATTCACCAGCAGTAAAATTAGTTTGAAAAGGATGTACTCTAGCCATTATCTTCGGAAAGTTGTAAATGTGTCAGAAACAAGATCATCAATAAATCCTTCTTGTCCATCAACACTACGGGCTTCCGAAAGTTTATATTCATAGAGTTTCTGCATTTGGGTTTGTAATTGAACAGAATTTGTAACTGGATATGCTAAATCTGTTGCCAATTTTGCAGTTAATGTATCAACAAACATACTGTCAAATAAAGTAGGATTAGTAATTCTAGCAACATACATAATGTTTGCTGTGCCTTCATCTGTTAATAATACTCTACCGTGAGTAGCTACGTTTTCTACTTTAAAAATAAAATGTGGTTCTTCCATGCTTAATACTCTTAAACAATCTGAAGGTAATGAAAATTGATTAGCATAACCATAAGCGGGTGCTGTTGCTAATTTTGCTAATGATGCTCTTGTTGCCGCAAAATTCCAAGTGTGTAATCTTAAAACCGCATCTCTTGCATCTGGGTAAAATGAATTACAAAGTCTGGCTCTTTCAGTATCGTCTGTAAGTGATGTAATAGGGTCATCACCTAATCTTCTTAATGCATTTGAACAAATTGAAACTTCTGTAGCCATAATATCCTTTTAATATATTAAAGGGCCATATATTGCAATGGCCCTCTAAAGGTAAGTTGAGATTGTAAGTATATTATACGTTACAAGCGATTTCTACAACTTTTTCGTCTTCAACTCTAGTAGCACCAATCGTCATAGATAGGAATACTTGAGTTGCATAGTTCTTGTCATCTCTTTCAGATATTCTAGTAGAAATGTCTTTTCCAAGAGCAAGACCAATTGATGATTGCGTAAAAGCAAGTGCAAGGTTGTCACCTCCAGATGCGGCTATTCTTTCAGTTCTAATGAATTTAAAGCCCATGAAAGTATCAACTTGACCTGCAACAAGTGCTTTAACACTATTGAAATCAGCAGAAGTTACTTTGTCATCACCTAATAGAGAAGTAATCTCTTTAGCTGAACAAACTAAGTATTTTTCTTCGTCTGGATCAACGTCAGATGCATCTAGAATTTCTTTAGCAGAAATTAATTTAGCAACTGTTAAAGATGTAGTTCCTACTGCAATTTTTTGTCCTGCAGGTAATGCAATAGAAGTAGCACCAGCTACTCCACCAAATGCATTGCCAGAAGCGGCCGCAATAATTGCGTCATCCATTGCTCTACCCATAGCGTAAGCACCAGCTTTCGCATATTCAGATTGAGGTGAAATTAACATTCTAACTTTATCTTCTTGATCAATTAAATCAGCCCAATCGTAGTCAGCTAATGTAACTTTTCTTCTAGAGTGAGGAGTATCAATCTGAGGAGTGTTAGAGTGTCTAGTTGTTCTTACTTGTGCCGCAGTAGCGCCAATTCTTTCAAAGTAGTGAGATGTACCTGTTACTGTTTCAGATTTCACCGCACCTCTTAATCTAGAACCTTTTTGTTGCGCTAGATGAAACACATTACTTTTGTATTGTTCTACAAAAGCTGTTGTTATTTGTGTACTCATGTTTTTAGTCCTTATTTAAAAGTTAAGAATAGGGGGTATAATACTAATGCATCAAACCATATTCTAATTAATCGGTCTTTATCCTTACGGGAAACCTTATTGTAATAACGATACAATCAACACGGTTTTATAGTCCACATGACTTGTAAGTTTGTTGTCCTTACGGGCAAACTTTCTGTTGTAATAATATCACAATTGTGACTTATTTACCATACACTTTTTCATGTAATTGACGCATTTTTTCTACAGCAATTTCATGGTTTGGATGTGATGGATCAAAATAAGCATGACTTGTATCAGCCATGATATTATTAATTTCTTCTTTAGCATCTAATGGTGATACGGCTAATCTATTGTTAGTAGTATTTTGTGCCATATCTTCTGTTACTTCTTTACCAATAGTTGCTAAAAATTTTAAAACAGCAGGATTATTACCAGCAGATGTTTGAGTTAATAAATTTCTTAATTCATCATCTCCATAAACATTTAATGCTCTATCTGCGGCTCTAACATTTTTATCGTAATCATAACCCCATTCTTTTTTAAGCACTTCTTCTGCTTGTTCTTTTTGTTGGGCCATAACCGCACCTTCATTGTTTAAAGTATTTTGCGTAGATTGAACTTGATATTCCATTAAAGCATTTACTTGATCATTGTTTAAACCAATTTTATGTGCCACGTTTTTAAATTGTTCAACATCTTCTTTTTTAAAATAATCAACCATTTCATTTGGTACATTTATTTCATATTTGCTAGGGTCTTCTGGTCTTCCTAGTTTGTTATAAAGTTCTGCTTTTTCTTCATCTGTTTTAGGAATAGGTACTCTACTACCTAAAACTTTTTGTTGATGTATTACTGTTTTAGCAAGACCTTCAACATCTTTAAAGTTAGCAAGTGTTGGATCGTTTTTTATTTCTTCAGATAGTGATGATTTCCAATCGTTTTGATTATCACTTTCTGATCCAAGAACTGTATTAGCTGTTTCTTGTATTTGATTAGCTATAACTGTTTCTGGATTGTCAGTTGTGGTCGTTTGTTCATCAGACATTTTTATTCTCCTTTAATAGATTGATTATTCTGATTAATACCGATCTTTGTCCTTCACGGTATGATGTTTCATGGGGATCATTTTTTATAAATGAACTCCTATGATAATAAGCAGACGTTAAATCTGCTAATACCTTTTCACCTTCTTTAGATGAAAATGTAATTTTGTATTGTTGTTTTAATTGTTTTAGATCAGTATCTTGATCTGCCATATTATCCCATCATATCAGACATACCCATATCATCTGCCATATCTCCCATAGCGGATTGTACATTAGGGTCTGCTAATTTTTTAGTTGCGTCAGCTTGTGTGTTAGCTACTTGTGCTTCTTGTTGTGCTTGTTGTGCCATTGCCGCTTGTTGTTGTGCTTCTGCTTGTGCGGCTCTCATTTCATCAACTTGATCTTTACCTCTTAAAACAGTTTTAGGTACACCAAGTAATTTTGCTCTCATTCTAATTGCGTTATCGTGATCTATATTATCCATAATAGCAGGATCAACTTGTGCAATATTCATTGCTAAAGTATATAATCTTTCTATAGCAACTGCTTCTTCCATTCTTTGTGATCTAGCTAATGGCCCAACATATTCTACATCAATTGTAGTGTCTTGAATAACATCTGGTGCAG
>JGI20158J14315_10002287_pt1 | contig 13424 bp, 10 predicted proteins | sample COG_08_FD_14315 | JGI IMG/M metagenome (IMG submission 14315)
TGTTGAGATTCATCTGCAACTGATTACGTGCTTCCTGTGTTGCGGGATTGCTATTGATAGCGGCAATTTCTTCCAGGGCTTTGGCCTGAGTTATATCTAAGGCATTGAACAGATCGGCAACTTCTGGATATTGCTCCCTAATATCTTCTGCGGATTGTGCGCTCAGGGAAACAGAAAAGAAGCAAATCGAAATCCCCAGTGCCGAAATGACTAGTCGGCTAAGAGTGGATTGAAATCTGCTCGTTGGTAGGTATTTCATAGCTTCTGGCTCCGATGTTACAGGGTATTAGTTCAGTATAAACCTATCACCAGAGCGCGCCAATGCCGGCGTAGGGCTTTGTTGGTGCCTTGCGGTACTACGGTGAGGGTAGATTTTCTGGTGAGGATGGAGATTCGCTCTGCAGCACTGTGACTGCGGTCTTTAGCGCCTAAATTTAGCTCGAGACTACCTCCTTGAGAGGGGGTGAAAGTAGAGGGTTTTGTTGTAATAAATTGTGACAGCAAGCTCTGCTGACTGATTAGTCTAGAGCGATCCGGATCTAAGGCTCGCTCGCATATCTATGGGCAGTGAGATTGTAATTCGGGCGCCTCGGCCAGCTTCGTTCGAAGCTAGGATCTTTCCGCAATGCTTCTGGACGAGTCCATGACTAATATATAAGCCCAGACCGGTGCCCTCTTTGATGCCCTTGGTTGTAAAGAAAGGGTCAAATAGCTTAAAAAGGTCTCCTCCTGGAAACCCGGGGCCATCATCTAAAATATCTATGTGGACATATCCTGGGTCGGCGCTGGTTCGAATTTCGATCTCACCCGAACTCTCCATTGCCTGCATGGAGTTCATCAAGACATTTATAAGAACTTGATTGAGTTGGCCGGCACAGGCGTATATATCAGGAATATCACCGTAGGATTTTTTCACTGTACACTTGTATTTGATTTCATTCCAAACCAGATTGATTGAATCATCTATAACTTGATTTATATTCAGGCTGATTCTTTCGTCTTTGTCTGTGCGCGAAAAATCCTTCAGGTTGCGTACTATAGCTTCCACTCGTTTCGTGCCGCTTGGACTCTCCTTGATACAAGAAACGGCATCTTTGGCTATGAAGTCGAGTTCGCGATCCTTGATTAGCAGGTTAATGCGCTCTATCGAATCCGATAGCTCCGCAGTAGCTGCTGCCCGCGTGAGTTGCCCGCTCAATTCATCATAGGCAGACAGAACCAATTGGATGGACTCTAAATATTTTTCCAAGGTTTCAAGATTGCTTCTAATAAAGCCGATGGGGTTATTGATCTCATGCGCCACTCCGGCGGCAAGCAAGCCTATCGATGCTAGCTTCTCTTGCTGAACCAGATGTTCTTTATGATTTTTTAGATCATCAAATGCTTTTGATAACGCTGGAAAGCCTGCCTATCGTGCTGCTAAATTCGCCTGCGCAAGCCGAGCATAGTCAGAGCGATTCGGTGGCAGCACTCCCAGCTAATACGCAGAAACCTATGTTAATCAGCAAGGATAGTTTGGCAGCTGCGATAGAAAACTTTGGCGGTCATCGCGAATCAATCGCCAACTACTTCGGTATTTCTCGTATGACTCTGTGGCGCAAGATGAAATAATTTGGCCTTGATGAATAATCAGTCAGTCTAAGGAAATTCCGAGCACAATTATTCCCTTGAGAAGAAAATTTGGAAGGCTGGGGGACTGAAATCGGACTAAGCAGATCGCTGATCTGATCAGCCCGATGTGCTGACCTAGCGCTGGAAAAGGTAGGAGAATTTCATGAAGATCTGGTCTCCGTCGACCCTCAGGTCGTTAGCAACAACCAACTCCCTCTCGCCTTCCATCTCGACGATATCGAAATTGCTCTGGTTGCTATTGTAGCCTATGAAGAAAGCAGACCAGGGGTTAATGACGTAGCGTAACAACAGGTCGAAGTTGAGATTCTCATCATCTGTCAATCGTGATGCCGGTCCGGCAACTGTCTCGTCGTATTGAGTGATAAAGCGTAGCGACCACTCTTTGGTGAACTGATAATTCCAGTTACTGCGTACGATATCGTTGGAGAAAATATCTGTACCGCCAATCTTTGATTGCAGCTCAGTGTGAAAGTAGGTGTTCGAAATACGCAATCTATCGAGTGGCCGCCAGAGCATGTCGAAACTATAGCGAGTGGTATCGGCGATACTCGGCAATGTGCCTCTAGGTGGGACCAGATTCAAGGTAGTGCCCGACCTATAGCTGGCGCTGAAGGACAGAGTATTCAGTGTGGTATTAGTGAAGCCTAATTGAAAGTCTTCATACTTATAGACACGGTTCGATAATATTCCTGCGAAGTCTTTCGGCCTCAGGGTTTCAGAGTACTCGGTGTAGCTGGCACTAAAAATATTCGTATCGAAGTTTACGCCAACTCCTGGCCCAAGCTGTGAGTAGATCTTGTCACCACCAATGTCATCGATATAGACACCGAAGAGGTTCGCATTCCATCTGTTGATGGTTGAATTTTCGGGGTAGAAATTGAAGTTGACGCGTTGGTGCAGTCCAGACGAATCGGCACGAAAGAATCGATTCTGGAAGCCTAGTTCTGTGCGAAAATCGCTGGTTGTTGCAATGTAGTGCGTGTGATTGCTAAAGGTACGGCCTGCGCGGTTAACTTGAATATTGCGCTGATAGCCAGTAGTCACTTCACCACCACTGGCCGGCTCACTCTCTGTGCCTACGAACTGTAGTTGAGTGGTCCAATTGTTATTTAGCTTGAAGCGGCCGTCGACGCTGGCTACGCGATTGTAGCCATCGGCGAGGTCACGGCTGGTCAGCAAGACACCAACGCGGTCCTGATCTGACATGTCCATAAATCCACGCAGGATTGCGACGTTGGCTTTCTCGCCCTGTAGCGGATCGCCAGCGGCTCTGTTCAGGCCTGGCGCCTCGTCGTTGATCAAAATGCTGCCGAATCCAAAGCTGCCGGCACGACCTGTAAAGCGTGCTCCACCCTCTGGGTCTATAATTCGTCGGGTGAAGACCAGCGTCGAGTCGGTGGCGAAGAAGTCGGCATTCTCTACGAAGAAGGGGCGACGTTCCGGAAATTGCACTTCGAAGCGCTCATTTAATGTCACCTGTGGCTGATCCGATTCAACCTGGGAGAAGTCTGGGTTGAGTGTGATGTCCAGAACCATAGAGTCGTTGAATACAAACTTCGCATCTACACCTACGTCTTGTTCAGAGTTCTGATTGAATTTAGGCCCGCCGCTTGCGCCGGGGTCAAGTGCATCTACTTCTCTAGCGAAGATGAAAGGGATGATCTGTGAATTATTACCAGGCGACACATCGCGAATACCGGTAAGCATTGCTGTTTGGTTGAGACGGCCTTCAACATTGACGGAGTAGGGTGGCCAGTAGGACTGTTCACCGTATCGAGGGATATTTCTTGCGAACTGTATACGCCAGGTTTGTTCTGATCTGTCTGGAAAGCGAAGACTGCGCAGTGGAATGGTCATGCTTGCCATATAACCTTGATCGGTAAGCTCGCCATCACTCTCCCAAACCATTTCAAGTGTGGTGTCGAATCCTGCGCGACGCGAGGAGCCTTCCGTCCAGCGAGCATCCCACTGAATACCTAAAGGTGTAGTCCGAAATGAGAATGCTGCACGCTGATCGTTGAATGTGTCGAAGGTGATTTCTACGTTGTCATCTCCGTCGATATTTTCTCGCGATGAGAGATTCGCGCGTATCTGACTAGGGTCGCTGTCGAATGCCAGAAAGATGACATGGAGGTCTACCTGATCGTAGCCTATGTACACTTCGGTGCGTTGTAACGAAGGCTCGCCGGGCTCTGGCTCGCGTTGTACAAAAGAGTCCACCTTCGCCATCGATCGGGCTAACGCAGAAGAAGGCGCCATGTTTTCGAAGTCATCGAAGCTGGGTTTTCCGTCTATCAGGGGCATGACAAGGCCAGAATCGGCGGCATAGAGTGCTTGTGAAAAGAGCAAAGCTACTACTGTGCTAAATGCGCACAAATTCAACCAGGACTTTCTCATTGGTTCCTCTCTTGAGAGATTTTTCGAAGGCGGGGGGGATGGTACGCTCAATTGTGGCCCTAGGGAACCTCTCGTAACAGATGGTTACACACTTGTATCAGAGGTTCCCGGACCCGGATCTAGAGGGCTTGGCTTCTATCAATGAAGCCATCTTTGTTCGGCATTTCAACCTGTAGTAGTGAGTCTCTGTTGAGCACTAGAGACGCCTCAATTATGCCGTTCATATTCAGGATATAGGCGATTACCTGATAGACCTCGGAGCTGCTTAATGACTTGGGTGCGTCGGCGGGCATAGCGCGCTGCACATAGTCGAAGAGGGTACTGGCGTGGGGCCAGTAGCTGCCTACTGTGCGAATGGGGCGTTCCTCGGACTGCATATCACCGCCGACGAGGCGGGTAGCTGCAGATGTGCCTTCGCCCCCCATGCCGTGGCAGGCTGAACAGCGACTCTCGAAAATGATTTTTCCCTGAAGGGCGGTGCCTCCGCCCTCGGGATAGCCACTGCCATCGGGCGGCGCGATGAGGTCGAAGCCTCGTAGCTGACTCTCACTGATAGGACTGCCCAGAGACTGGGCAAAAACGGTGCCAGAAATACCAGCACAGATGCTGAAGGAAAGTGCGCTCAGTGTAATTCGTTTTCTAAGCGTAGACATTGGCAATATCTCCCGCAGTATTCACTGCCCAGCTTTGAATACCATGGAAGTGGTATGTACTTATATTCCCCTTCTCGGTAACCAGACTCGTTCGAGTCGGCTGCACATTGCCCTGGCTATCTGTAGCACGGCTCTGCAAGATTGCATTTCCTCCAGACCATTCCCAGGGAATACGGAATCGAGCCAGAGCTTTCTCACTCTGATGGGATTGAATCATCGCATCTGCCCATGAGCGGCCTCCGTCTGCACTGACTTCGACGCGACGAATACTGCCGCGACCCGACCAGGCGATACCGGAGACCTGATAGACGCCCTGTCGTTCCAACTTCATCTTTCCCGACGGTGAGGTTATGACCGATTTGGTTCCCATAGGATAGGTGAATTGCAGGCTCTTGCGGTCGAGTCGCGTATCTGTGTACTTGCTGGTCTCGTCTCGGAAATGGCCAGGCTCTGTGCTGAGTTTTATTTGAGTGAGCCACTTGACACTGATATTGCCTTCACAGCCCGGCACGAACAAGCGCATTGGATAGCCCTGTTCGGGACGCACCGGCTCGCCATTTTGAAATAGAGCGATCATCACATCGTCCATAGCACGATTGAGAGGAATAGAGCGTCCCATACTAGCGGCATCTGCGCCTACGGCATTGATCCATTGTGCTTCCGGCTCTACCCCTGCTTCATCCAGCAGGGTAGACAGTGGAATACCAGTCCACTCAGCGCCGGAGACCAAGCCATGAATGCTTTGTGCCGTGCCATCGGCAGGGTTAGGGCCAAACAGTGTGCCGCTATTGCCCGAGCACTCCAAAAAATAAATCTTGCTTATCATCGGATAGCGCAGCAGGTCTTCGTAGCTAAATACCAGTGGTTGCCGCACTAATCCATGGATGACCAGTTTGTGTTGTGATGGATCGATATCGGGAATGCCAGCGTGATGACGTTCGAAATGCAGGCTATTGGGTGTGATGGAGCCCTGCAGTTGATGCAGGGGTGAGCGCGAGGCGCCGCCACCGGGGTATAACGGATTTGGATTGCCCGATAGTCTCTGCATGTCGTTCGCAAATTTGGAGCGCGAGCCGTAGCCGCTGGCACCCGGGCCCGGTTGTTTAGACCAAGAGGGGATTTCAAGATTCATGCCCGCATCGGCACCGAGTAATGTGCTAGAAGCGGCTACACCGACCCCAGCTAAGCCTAGGCCTAATAGATGGCGCCGGTTGATTAGCCCATTGCCTGCTACTTTTTCCAATTCCTGCTTGCTCATAAAAATAGTCTCTTCTTAAACTTTTCTAAACAGACCTGTGTTGATTAGTATCCCAGGTATTGCTTCGCTTCTCGCACGGCAGCATGGCTATCGTCGCTCCACACGGCCAGCAGAGCATTGTACATCGCAGAGGCTTCGGCTACGTTATTTCTGCCCTTGTGGCTGCGTGCTGCGCCTAGCAATGACCAGGGTCGATTCGGTAAGCGTTGCAAGGAAACCGCGAACAACTGTGCAGCCTCATCATGTCTGCCCATTTCCAGCATCATCTCTGCGGCCAATTCATGAACTGGCTTCAGCGGAGTGGCGGCCCCGTTGGGTGGTCGTTGACTCTCCTTAATGGTCATCGCCTCTTGTATGAGATCGATAGCTTGCTGCCGCTTGGTGACATCGACCATAGATTGCTGCATCGATTCCTTGTGCAGAGTGAGTGCGGCTACCTCGTGATGTATCAATTGCAGGTTTACACTGTCGGGCCTTGCCGCCAGCATGCTTTGCAGTTTTGCAACCACCTGATTGGCGAGTGCAAGGTCACCAAGATTCGCCGCGCTTAGTCCCAGTGCGAGCAACTCTGTGGCATCTAAGTCATCGGAAAAGGGCTGTTTCTGCCATTGTTTGCTCTCGATAATGTGTCTAGCTTTCATAGTCTTTAGCGTGCCTATTGCGCGAGCATTATTCGGGTCATTGTCCACGACTAACTGGCCGCGCTGAATCCAGACTTCGGATTTGTTCAGATCACCCAGTTGCAGATCACCATACTGTCCCCAATCGGAGGAGTGGTTCATATCGCCGGTGGCATCACCGGGCTGCCAGAGTTCCAGCCCAGCATTGAATGCAGAATCATTCCATAGAGAGACTTCCTGCCACATGCCGTGTTGAATGAAGATGTGAGTGGGCATGTGCCGTGCGTGAGATACAGCCGGCGCAATATCTGCGTAGGCAGTCGCAGCTTCCAGTGCAATCGGTGCATGAATGGGGTCGTCGAAGGCGTGGATCACATAGTGTGCAGCGCCCGGATGGTTGTCGTTCTTTTTGAAGAGTCCTAACGCCAGCGCGCCTGCGCGCATGTTGATGCGGTCTCGATCGGCGCCTTCTACAGTCGCGGCCGCCAGCATAGAGGCAGCATAAAAGGCCTTAACCTCATCATCGTCGGGGAATTTTTCATACAGGGCGGCCATAGCATGCATCCATGCCGTGCGTCGCTCTGCCATGCCGCCCACTGTCAATGCATAGGCCTCTGCCGCTCGCAGAAAACCTTTCTCTCTCTCGGTGGGAGCATGGGCGAGTCGCTCTTCACTGGTGGCGCCCAGGCGCATCAAGGCATTACCGGGGCCATCGTCTTTCTGGCCGAAGAAGGGGTGTTGATAGGTGAATGCCTCACCCCAATAGGCCATCGCAAAGTCTGGCTCTAGCTCCTGTGCGCGGCGAAATTCCCGCTGCGCCTGAGTCATGCCAAAGCTGTGCAGGAATCCCACCCCACGGATGAAGTGCTCTTGTGCCGCAGCTGATCCGGAAGTAGGGAAGTCGAAGGTGCCTATTCGATCCAGTTCGGCGGCATGGATGTTAACCGCAAACGGGAGCGCAAGGAGGCAGAAGAGTGTTGTCAGAACTGGCTTGGAGTGTTTCTGTCTAGACATCGGTAATCCTCACATCATTAATTTCGGCTAGCACTAAGAGTGCCAACTACGTCGATCGTTTGCAATGTCTAATTCTTGAATGAGCCGACTTCATAACAATCCCCCAACAAGACTCCAAACTCGGCCGGAGAAATCAGAACAAACCTCAAATCAGAGTCCCAATTCTTGCTGGAGGAACTTCCAGATAACTCCTAGGCTAGGTGGTCGCTAATTACACGTATGAAGGCGGGACCGTATTTCTCTAACTTGCGTTCTCCGACACCGCTGACCAGAGCGAAGGCATTCATATCTCGGGGTAGTTCCACACACATCTGCTGCAGGCTGGTATCGTGGAAAATCACATAAGGTGGAACGCCCTGATCTTCAGCAAATTCTCTTCTGCATTCACGCAGAGCCTCCCATAAAGCAATATCCAGGTCGGCGGCGAGGGGCGTCTTCGTTTGGCGTTTCGCTGGTTTCTTCTTGACGTCTAGTCGGAACTGAATCGTTTCCTCGCCCCGTAGCAGCGGTCTGCACGCCTCCTCTAATTTGAGCGCACCAAAACGTTCAAGATCGACGCTGAGATAGCCGCGCGCTACAAGCTGTCTGTACACCGAGCGCCATTGATTATTATCTAGATCCTGGCCGATACCATGGGAGGCTAGGCGATGGTGGTCGAATTGAAATATTTTGTCGGTTTCGGCGCCTCGCAACACATCGATCAGATGATTCACACCGAAACGTTGCTCTGTTCTGTAGGCGACGCTAAGCGCCTTGCGCGCCGCCTCGGTGCCATCCCATGTTTGCGCGGGCTCCAGGCAGCAATCGCAGTTGCCACAGGGTTGCGCTAGACCCTCTCCGAAGTAGGCAAGCAATGCCTGCCGGCGGCAGGTGGTGATTTCACACAGGCCAAGCATGGCATTGAGACGGTGCTGTTCGGCACGCTTGTGCTCCTCACTGCCCCCTGAGCCTTCCATCATTTGCCGCAGTTTGATGACATCCTGGAGTCCATAGATCATCCAGGCATCTGCCGGTTCGCCATCGCGCCCGGCACGACCGGTTTCCTGATAGTACGACTCGATGGTCTTGGGAAGATCCAGGTGGGCGACATAGCGCACATCGGGTTTGTCGATGCCCATGCCGAAGGCAATGGTGGCTACTATAATCACGCCCTCGTCGCGCAAGAATCTGCGCTGATGCTCCGCTCTGGTTTCGCTGGCTAATCCGGCGTGATAGGGCAGAGCATTGAAACCTTCACTCTGCAACCAGTAGGCAATGTCTTCTGTCTTCTTCCTCGAGAGGCAATACACGATGCCGGCGTCAGTTGGGTGCTCATCTTTTAGAAATTTTAAGAGCTGATTTTTTGCGTTGTGCTTTAGCGCGATGCGGTAGCAGATATTGGGGCGATCGAAGCCAGCCAAGAACTGACCCGCATGCTCCAACTGCAAGCGACTGATGATCTCTTCCCTGGTTCTGGCATCCGCGGTTGCGGTGAGAGCGATTCTTGGCACTTCTGGAAACAACTCATGAAGCAGGCTTAACTGCAGATAGTCGGCTCGAAAATCATGGCCCCACTGTGACACGCAGTGGGCTTCATCTATCGCGAACAGGGAAATAGATGCTTGTCTTAGCAATTTCAGCGTATTTGGCTGAGTAAATCGCTCCGGTGCTATATAGAGAAGATCCAACTCGCCGGCTAGCAGAGCTTGTTCGATAGCGCGGGCTTCGCTAGCGCTCAGTGTGGAATTCAGGAATGAGGCTCGTACTCCCAGCAGCTTCATTGCGCTAACCTGGTCCTGCATCAATGCGATAAGCGGCGATATGACAACGCCGCATCCCTCACGAACTAGCGCCGGAATTTGATAACAGAGTGACTTACCGCCGCCTGTGGGCATCAATACCAGTGCATCGTCACCGGCAACAACGGATTCGATTATTTGATCTTGGGGAGGGCGAAAGGTGGAAAAGCCAAAAACGGATTGTAAAATGTCGTGTGCACTACTCATTGCGGTGCAGTATACCGTATAGTTACCAGATTCTATTGTTAGTATTGATAATAGCCGGTAATTCTTTTGTAGCAAGACTCTGCTGATTCTTGTGTCTTAGAAGATTAATTCCGCGGATCGGTACTGTAGGAGAAATTCAGAGCGAGGGAGTCTGCAGTGGTGGCCGCTATGAGAATAAACAGAGAGGGAGCTGGGGTGAAGTGCCAAGCATCTTAGATAGGTTGGAAAAGCTAAAGGCCAAGCGACGTGGAATTCGAATCCATGATTTTGGCAATATCAGCTCAGGTTCGCATCTGATCATGGAAGAGCATTCTCGCCTCGGTAATGTTCGCGTCAGATTGCCCAAGGTAGATCGACCCCTGCGCATAGGCGCTTACAGCTATATGCGCGAAGGGGGGGAGATATGGAACCTGGATAGCATTGGGCGCTTCTGCTCCATTGGTCGCAATGTGGTCCTCGGTCAGCCCACAGACAACCATCCAATCGATTGGGTTTCAAGCAGCATGACGGTTAGTAAGGGTTACCAAGAGAGCTGCAACTATAGCAGTATTGGGCACGATGTCTGGATTGCCCATAATGTTGTTGTTATGGCTGGAATAAAGATCGGTAATGGGGCCGTCATTGGTCGCAATGCCGTGGTTACTAAAGACGTTGAGCCGTATCAGATTGTTGTAGGTAATCCGGGCAAGATGGTGCGTACGCGCTTCGCTATGGAGCAGATAGTAGGTCTTATGCAAAGCGAGTGGTGGAATATAGACTTCGCAACTCTCGCCGGGCTACCTTTTGCCGATGTCGATGCATTCCTGCAGTGTCTGGAGGATGCGATGCCAGGCGCTACCTATAAAAAAATCGAGATCCGCAATGGAAGGATTAGCAATTAACTATGGTTTTTAGCCCTGGGCTCAAAGTTAGTCACATCAAGGGAATTTAGATTGGATCTGTCCGCCATACAAGACTCAGCTGCAGCATTTTTTGATGTTGCGCAGCCAGATGCCCGCAGGATATTTCATGGCAGAGGGCAGCTGTATCCGGGCCTTGAACATATCTGCATAGACTGGCTCGCACCCCTGGTGTTAATTTCAGCCTTTGATGAGATCGAGGATTCTGCTGCTGTGCTGCAAGTATTGCGAGACGCGGATACAAAGGGGCAGATTCAGTCGGTAATGTTGCAGAATAGATTTGTTCAGGGAGCGCCAGCGCAGGCATTGTTTGGGGAGCCACTAGAACAACTCATTGTCACTGAAGACAAGTTACGCTTTGAGGTACATCCCGGGCTGCAACAGAACTGCGGCCTGTTTATGGATACGCGCTTGTTGCGCGACTGGTTGTTGGCAAATAGTGAGGGCCGAAATGTACTCAACCTGTTCGCCTATACTTGTTCCCTGTCTGTGGCTGCTCTGGCCGGCGGTGCAAAATCGGTCACTAATGTGGACATGAGCAAGACCAGTATCAAGTGGGGTGAGAAGAATCATGATCTGAACTTGCAGGATCTGGAGAAGGTAAAATCGATTCCTCACAACCTGTTCAAGTCATGGGGAAAGATTAAACAGCTTGGGCGCTATGACATCGTGTTAATCGATCCGCCCATGCGGCAGCGGGGAAGCTTCGATGCCTCGAAGAATTATGGTGCTGTCATCAAGAAGATGAAGAGCCTATGTAAGCCGAATGCGCAAATCATTGCGACGATTAATAGTCCCTTTCTCAGTTCAGACTATATGCAGAAATTGTTTGAGAAACACCTGCCCGGGGCTAAATATCTCGGAGAGATTGCCGTCGCCGGGGAATTTCGAGATAAATATCCAGAGCGCGCACTGAATATCTGCCATTTCGAAATGGCAGCGCGTCAAGACGAGAACCTCGACCAGCCTCACGGTGATGGGGCATTTTCTTAACAGGCTAGGTGATAACTACCAAAAACCCTATTTTATCGATGGGAGTGGGCTAAAAAATGACCGACGAGAAAGAAAGTAGTGCAGATAGCGAGCCGGATAAGAAGGGCGCTGCCGTAAAATTTCCCCCGCCAGCAATCTTTGCCAGCCTTATTCTACTGGGCGCTGCTATACAGATGCTATGGCCCCTGAGCCTTGGTATTCCGCAGTCGCTGGAAATCTTTGGCTATCTGTTGGTGCTGCTCGGTGTGGCAATTGCGATTCGTGTGAATAGCTCGTTCAAGAAGGTTGGTACTGCAATCGAGCCCTGGAAGCCTACTACAGCGATTGTGACCACGGGCATCTACGGCTGGTCTCGTAATCCAATCTATACCGGCTTCTGTCTTATCAATATAGGCATAGGTGTGGCGTCTAACAATTTTTGGATCTTCGTCAGCTTCATTCCCGCCGCGTTGTTGCTGTACCACGTGGCCATAGCCAAAGAAGAAGCTTACCTGGAGCAGAAATTTGGAGATGAATATCTCGCCTATAAGAAGAAGGTCAGGCGTTGGATTTAGATCGACTGAGAGAGTTAATCGTTCTATCCATGGTTAATAATTGCATAGCAAGGAGTTGAGAGTGTTAGATTCGACGCCAATATTGGTCGGTGCTGGTCAATTTACCGACAGGGAAACGAATCCCGAGATTGCCCAGTCGCCCATGGGCGTCGCCGCTATGGCAGCGCAGGCGGCTCTGAACGATGTGGGTGCAGGTTCGAGTCTGGCGTCAGCGATCGATACGCTCGCCGTAGTAAGAATCTTTCAAGACTCCTACAAACGTCCCCGAGTCGCCACCTCCTTCGGACGTGCCGAGAATCCACCACGAGCTGTGGCAAGACGCATAGGTGCAAACCCTGTTAACGCCATCTATAGCAATGCCGGGGGCAATACTCCGCAGAAATTGATCAATGAAATGGCGCAGCGCATCACCGATGGCGACGTGTCGGTAGCGCTACTTACAGGTTCCGAGGCGATCAAAACTGCTCAGGGCGCGCTCAGAAACCATATTGATCTGAATTGGCAGGAAGAGGACGAGGGCACGCAGGAAGATCGAGGAATTGGTGAGGCTCTGGTAAGCCCTATTGAGATTGCTCACGGACTGGTGTCGCCCATTCAGGCCTATCCGCTTTTCGAGAATGCGATTCGTAAAAACAAGTGTCATTCTATCGAGGAACATCTCCTGGCAATGGGAAAACTGTTCGCCCCATTCACCGAGGTGGCTGCGGACAACCCCTTCTCCTCCTATGGAACGCGGCGTTCGCCAGAGCAGTTGGCAACTGTTACAAGTGACAATCGTTTCATCTGTTTTCCCTATCCCAAACTAATGAATGCGCGGGATGCGGTAAATCAGGGAGCGGCGGTGGTCATGACTTCCGTTGGTAAGGCGAAAGAATTGGGTATTGATCCCGCTAAGTGGGTTTTTCTCCACGGCTGTAGTGAGGCCAATGAGAAATTATTGGTAAGCGATCGGGTCGACTACTATTCTTCGCCCGCTATAAGAGCGAATACACAGCAAGCGTTTGAAATGGCTGGCAAGACTGTCGAAGACATCGATCTTATCGATATCTATTCCTGTTTCCCCTCGGCCGTCGAGGTCGCCTGCAAGGAATTGGGGTTGAATCATGCAGATCCACGCGGCCTAACCGTGACCGGCGGCTTACCTTTCTTCGGCGGTCCAGGAAATAATTATTCGATGCATGCGATAGCTACCCTATTGCCATTGTTGCGCGCTCAGCCTGGTCAGTTTGCATTGCTAACCGCCAACGGTGGACGCCTGTCGAAGCACGCGACAGGCATCTATTCGGCAACACCCGTCAGAGGAGCCTGGCAGAGAGAGTCGAATACCAAGATACAGGCACAGATCGACGCCATGCCTAGCCCGGAATTTATCGCGGCAGCGAATGGCGCGGCGAAGATCGAAACCTATACTGTCTGTTT
>JGI20158J14315_10002293_pt1 | contig 13400 bp, 15 predicted proteins | sample COG_08_FD_14315 | JGI IMG/M metagenome (IMG submission 14315)
AGAGTGATAACTGATAATAACAATTCTACCTTTAGGCTTAAGAAACTTCATAAAGTCATTCAAAAATAATTCTAAATGATCTAATTCATTGTTAGTTTTGATTCTGAGTGCTTGAAAAATTCTTGAGTATGTTTTGATTCGATATTTATAGGCTGTTTTTCTACTTATAATATTAACAAGTGTATCAGCATTTATTTCTTCATTTGATTCTTTAATTGCTCTAGCAATTCTAAACGAATTTCTTTCTTCTCCAAATTCATTAAAGATATTAGTTAAGTCTCGTATAGATGAGTTTTCAATAATCTCTGCAGCTGTTAACCCACTATCTTTATCATCAAATCTCATATCTAAAGACGAATCATATCGATGCGAAAACCCTCTTTGATTATCCTCTAGCTGATAAGAGGAAAGTCCCAAGTCTAAAAGCATTCCATCAACTTGCTTTATATTTAATTTATTACAACTATTTCTAATTGAGTATAGCTAGAATGGATTAGCTCAAAATTACTAAATTCATGGAGCCTCTTTTGTGCAATTTTTATTGAATTTGAGTCTCTATCAAATCCTAATAGAAAACCTTTTTTAACATGTTCAAGAATTTTAATTGAATGACCACCAAGACCTACCGTGCCATCTATATAATATCCATTCTGTTTTATATTTAGATTATTAATTGATTCCGTCAGCATAACTGGGTAATGGCTATAGCTTTTTGACGAAATCGAAGTCATCAGATATTGACTCTCTTGGAAAGCTCTTCATAGGAATCTTCATCAATACTCTGCTTACTATCGGATTTCTCCAAAGTAGCATTATCCCATATTTCAATTTTATTTAAAACGCCTATGATGGTTATATCTTTTAAAATATTTGCGTATTCAATTAAGTTTTTTGTTAAAATCAATCTTCCTTGTTCATCTGAAGATACTATTTTAGCATGCCTTAAATGATTTCTTAAAAAAATACGATTCGTTTTAGACAAAGAAGATAGTTGACTTAATTCTCTTTCAATTTTTTCCCATTCGCCTAAAGCATAAACCCAAATACAACGATCAATTCCTCTAGTTATTACAAAAGTATTTTTGTCAGACTTATGAAGCTGTTTACGAAATATAGATGGAATATTGATTCGATTTTTTGAATCAATAACGAAATCATATTGTCCTGTAAATGTATATTGGCTACGCATAATAAACGGGAATTAAGGGATTTTAACCCACAATTCACCACTTATCTTAATGTATATGTAGCATCTATGTCAATAAATTTGTTATAAATTGGATAAAAAAATGATAAAAAAATAATCGAATACAAAAAGGTTTTTTAAAACTATCTATTTTTTGGGATATACTTGGTGATAGAAACTGATAGGGGGTCTGATATTAGATCTACTTTAACTGGAAAATCATTTGTAATACTGTCTGAAAAATCACTAAAAGTATCTTCTGAGAAAAAAATCAATTCAAAGTCAACTGTATTGGCAATCAAGAAAGTTTTATTATCTCCATTCCAAATCTCAGAAAAAGAATTGGATTGTACAGTATTCTTCTCTTCAAATATAAAGTATTCTTTTCCTGAATCTTTGTCTGAATATTCAATATAATTTTCATTATTTGATTTAAATCGTATCGTTATTGGAAAAGAAAAAGTTTGTTCACTCAAAATCTCCTGAGTTCTTATAGCATAAAGATTTTCTATGTCAGATTTAGATATTCTAAGTTCGTTTTCTTTATCTGTATCAGAAATTGCAGAAGAACTGTTAAGGATAAAACTTAATAAAACTAAAATTATAAAAACTACTAAACCTATTAAAATATTTGGATTAAATACATTATCAGTGTTGATGATATCTACAAATTTTAAACTTTTGTCATTATCTTCTTTTTTATTCTTTTTAACTCTTACTTTTTTTTAGGATTTTTTTGATTAAGAAATTCATCTAATTCTTCTATTCCATCATCAACATCTATACCTATTTCTTTCAGGTATGCTTTAAAAAATAATCGTACATATACATTAGAAATTTCAGAAAATTTACCTGCTTCAATAGCCTTTAGACTAATGAGATCTATTTTAGTTCTACGTTGAATATCCTCAAGCGATATTTTGTTCTCTAGTCTAAATTTTTTATATCTAGAGTAAAAAATCATAGATTTTCTAGTATTGTTTTTATCTTACTCATTTTGAATTTCTTTAAGGGAAAACCTACGATATTATTGTAACATCCGTCAATATGTTTAATTAAAATATTTTCAGCATCTTCAATATTATAAGCGCCAGCTTTGTCTAAAACATCAAATGATTCAATATAGTTCTGTATGACATCTTCTGACAAGTCCTTGAAAGTAACATTAGTCTTATCAAAGATAGTGATAGCTTTATTATTATAAAAAAGACTTAAACCGCTTATTACCGAATGGGTATGATTTGAGAGTGTTTGAATAATCTTAAATGCTTCGCCATTTGAAGATGGCTTACCTATTATTTTGCCATTAAAATCAATAATAGTATCTCCTGATAGAACATGACTACCCTGATTATTGTTCCAAACATGAGATCCCTTTCTTTCAGATACGTTTACCACATAATCAACTGGTTTTAGATTACTGCTATTTGTCTCATCTATATTTGGCGATATGCAATCGAAGTTATAACCTAAATCTTGGAGAATTCTCTTTCGTCTTGGAGAACTTGATGCTAATATTAAACCCATTGTTTTAGTTATTTTTTTTGTAATTAAATTTAAATAATTTAGGGAGGATAAATAATGGACCAAACTAAAATAGTTAAAAAAACATATTCACAGTATATGAAGTCTCTTCCTGTTGCTAGAGATTTCTTCAATCGACCATTAACTTATACCGAAAAAATTTTGTTCTCACATTTGAGTGAACCGCTAGAATCTATTCCAGAAAGAACAAAAACATTTTGTTGTATAAAACCAGATAGAGTAGCTATGCAAGATGCAACAGCTCAAATGGCACTACTTCAATTTATTAACGCTGGAATGGAAACAACAGCCGTTCCCAGCACTGTACATTGCGATCATTTGATTACTGCTATTAGTGGAGCAAAAGATGATCTAGACAATGCACTTATTACGAATAAAGAAGTTTATAATTTTTTAATATCTGTATGTGAAAAGTATGGAATTGGTTTTTGGAAGCCAGGTGCAGGAATTATCCACCAAACTATTCTAGAAAATTATGCATTTCCTGGATCTTTGATGATTGGAACTGATTCACATACTCCAAATGCCGGAGGCTTAGGTATGATTGCAATTGGTGTCGGTGGAGCCGATGCTGTAGATGTAATGACCGACTCACCATGGGAAGTAAATTGGCCTGGCGTTATAGGCGTAAAACTAGTTGGTGAGTTAAAAGATTGGGCGTCTCCAAAAGATATCATATTAAAATTGGCTGGTATTTTAACAGTTAAAGGTGGTACTGGAAAAATTATTGAATATTTTGGGGAAGGAACAAAAACAATAAGTTGTACAGGTAAAGCAACCATAACTAATATGGGTGCTGAAGTTGGAGCAACTACCTCATTATTTCCCTATGATGAGAAAATGTTTGAATATTTAGTTGCGACTTCAAGATCTGATATTGCATCATTAGCTGATGAGCTAAAAGATCATCTAAAAGCAGATGATGAAGTAGCAGAAAATCCAGAACAATACTATGATGAGGTGATTGAAATTAATCTATCTGAATTAGAACCTCATATTGTTGGGCCATACAGTCCCGACCTTTCTAGAAAAGTATCAGACATGCCATTAGCTATCAAGAAAAATAATTACGATGATGATTTAAAAGTTGGCTTGATTGGAAGTTGCACTAATTCTTCATATGAAGATATTGAAAAAGCTGCCCATGTTGCAAAACAAGCATTAGATAGAGGTTTAACAGCTAAGTCAGAATTTTATATCACTCCAGGATCTAATCAAATTAAGGCTACCATGGAACGCGATGGCTATACAGAAATTTTTCATAAATTAGGTGGTAAAGTGCTTGCGAATGCTTGTGGGCCATGTATTGGACAATGGAAAAGATCTGGCGTTCAAGATGGAGAAAAAAATACTATAATAACATCATTTAATAGAAATTTTGCAAAGAGGAATGATGGAAATGCAGCTACTGAATCTTTTGTAGCAAGTCCCGAGATTGTTACTGCGCTTGCTATTGCAGGTAAACTAAGTTTTAACCCTTCAAAAGACTCTATCACTTTGAAAGATGGAAATAAATTTATGTTTGATGCCCCTATTGGTTCAGAACTACCTTCTGATGGTTTTGAAGAGATAGATTGTAATGATTTTCTAGCAGGTAAATTGAATCCATCTGCTGAAATTATTATTGATCAGGACAGTAAACGCCTACAAAAGTTAGAGCCTTTTAAGGCGTGGAATAATAAAGATATTCAAGGCTTAAGGGTTTTACTTAAAGCTGAAGGAAAATGCACTACTGACCATGTATCTCCAGCTGGACCTTGGCTAAAGTATAGAGGCCATCTTGAAAATATATCTCAAAATATGTATTCAGGTGCATTAAATGCATATACTCAATCTACTGGAGAAGCAATAAATACCGACACCAAAGAAAAAGGTGATATCTATCAAGTTGCAAAGTATTATAGCTCAAATGCCATTGATTGGATAGCGGTTGCTGATGAAAATTATGGTGAAGGATCTAGTAGAGAACATGCTGCAATGGAACCTAGATTTATGGGTTGTAAAATTGTTTTAGCTAAGAGTTTTGCAAGGATTGCTCAAACAAACTTAAAGAAGCAAGGTGTTTTACCTTTGATATTTGAAAATAAATCAGATTATGATAAAATTGAAGCCTTCGACACCATATCAACTCTAAATTTAAATGAGTTTGGTCCACAAAATAATATCAATTTAAGCCTTCAGAAACCTGACGGCTCAACTTATATCATTAAAACCATTCATACATTTTCAGAAAATCAAATTTCATGGTTTAAAGCTGGATCTGCTCTAAACTTAATTGCAGATCAAGTAAATTGAATACCATAGAAAAAATTAATAAAGATTGGGATTTTGTAATTGGAATAGAAGTACATGTGCAATTAGAAACAAAATCAAAGATGTTTAGTACATGTGAATACAACTACGATCAAAGCCCAAATACACTCACCTGCCCTACTTCAATTGGATTACCTGGCGCATTACCTTCAATCAATCAAAAAGCGATAGATTTTGCTATTAAATTTGGAGGTGCAGTAAATGCTACAGTACATTCGTCTTTCTCTTTTGCTAGAAAGCATTATTTCTATCCAGATTTACCAAAAGGATATCAAATATCGCAGTTTGATAAACCTATAGTTACAGGTGGCATTGTTCCTATTTGGTGGGATAATAAAAAATATGATATTGAACTAACAAGAGCTCACTTAGAAGAAGATGCTGGTAAATCGACTCATAATTCCTCAAAAAATAATAGTCAGGTAGATTTTAATAGAAGTGGTGCTCCTTTAATAGAAATTGTAACTGAGCCCGTTCTAACACACCCAATTCAAGCAAAGATCTTTATTCAAAGGATAAAGCAGATTGTTAACTATATAGCAATTTCTAATGCCGAAATGGAGCAAGGAAAATTGAGATGTGATGCTAATATATCACTTAAGAAAAAAGGTATAAAAAAATTTGGTACTAAAACAGAGATTAAAAACATTAATTCATTTAGAAATGTACAAAAGGCAATTGAATCTGAAATCAAAAGACAACATCATCTCCTTGAAGATGGAAAAGAAGTAGTCCAAGCAAGTCTTACTTGGAATAATGAAAAAAATATTGCAGAAATTATGCGAGTTAAGGAGAATGCTGATGACTATAGATATTTTCCAGATCCTGATTTACCTCCAGTTATAATTTCAGAATCTAAGATAGATTCAATCAAGAAAGATTTACCTTTCTTACCATTTGAATTTGAAAATAGGTGGATAGATGAATATGATTTTAAACCTGACGAAGCAATAACTCTTGCTAGTACAATACATATTGCTTCTTACTTTGAAAAAATGATTAAGTACGATGTTACTCCTAAAAATGCAAGTAAATGGATAACAGGTGAATTATTTCGATTATTCAATGAGATAAATATACCCTTTGATGAAGATAGAGTTTTAGCGAAAGATTTAGCAAAAGTTATTTCTCTAAGCGATTCAGAACAAATTACTACAAATTCTGCAAAGGAAATCTTAAGAAAATTATTTATTTCTGATAAATCAATAGATTCTATAATTAGCGACGATAACTATCTTGATAATACTGATAATACTATAATAGATATTATTAATAAAGTTTTAGATCAGAATCCAAATGAAGTTGATAGATTTAAAAATGGAGAAGAGAAACTATTAAGCTATTTTATGGGTAAAGTAATGAAGGAATCTAAAGGCAAGATAAGTCATAAAATTATCATTCAAGAATTGAATAACAAACTTAAAAACTCTTAAAATTTTCTTCCGTTAGCAGCCATCTCTCTAATTACCGAATCAATACCTTTTTTATCAATAATTTTAAGACCTTTTGCAGAAACTTTAAGTGTAACAGATTTTTTCAGACTATCTACCCAAAAAGTTTTTTTCTGTAGATTTACATCGAATCTTCTTCTAGTTTTGTTATTAGCATGACTTACGTTGTTGCCATACATTACTTTTTTACCTGTTACTTCACAAACTCTTGACATTTTTTAACCTTTTATGTTTAAGTTTAATTAAACTCCGGCAAATTTAAACCAATAATTGAACCGAACAAACAAAAAGAATATGATTGATTTAAATAAAAAAATAGAGATTGGATCTTTAACATTAGACTTTCCTTTTTTTCTAGCTCCTATGGCAGGAGTTACTGACTATGCATACAGAGTAATTGCTAAAGAATTTGGTGCAGGTATTGTCTATTCTGAATTTGTATCAGCGCATGGCATTATAAGAAAAAATGAAAAGACCTTAAAAATGATTGAATTCTCAAACTTTGAAAGGCCAATTGGTATTCAAATATTTGGAGATACTCCTGAGGTCATGGAAAAAGCAGCTCGCTTAGTATATGAACAGTTTAAACCGGACCTTATTGATATCAACTATGGCTGTCCTGTTCCAAAAGTAACTAAAAAAGGCGCTGGATCTGCAGCTTTAAAAGATTTATGTCTAATGGAAGATATAACCGCTGCAGTTGTTGAGTCTGTTAAGGAAGTTCCTGTGACTGTTAAAATGAGAGCAGGATGGAATTCAGAAAATATTGTAAGTACAGATGCAGGTATAAAACTAGAAAAAATTGGTATTAAAGCTATCACATTACATCCAAGAACAACTGTTCAAATGTATAGAGGAAAAGCTGATTGGTCCCTTATTAAAGAATTAAAAGAAAATGTGAAGATTCCCGTAATAGGTAATGGTGATATACAAACAATTGAAGATATTGAAAAAATGTTCTCATTAACAAAGTGTGATGGAATTATGATTGGAAGAGCTGCACTTGGCAATCCTTGGTTTTTTACCCAGATTAAAAAGTATATGAAAAATGAGGATTTTAATGAGATAAGCTTGAATGAAAGATTGGATGTTTGTAATAAACATCTTGAGCTACTTGTTCAAACACATGGAGAAGTAGTTGGAACAAATAATATGAGAAAACACTTTGGTTGGTACTTCAAAGGCTTTAAGCATGCTTCTGGATTGCGAAAAAAATTAGTTTTAGTAAAGAATTATTCTGAAATGAAAGATATTTTATCTAATATTAGGCACTAAAAACAAAAGGAAAAATTATGGACAAAAATTTTAAAGCAGTAAATGCACCAATACTAGATTTTGAACCCGGTTCAAAGCATAGAGAAGAATTATTAAAAGAGATTGAAAGACAATCCAATAGACAAAAAGAAGTTCCGGTAATTATTCATGGTAAAGAATATTTTACAGGCAATATTCAAAAATGCACAAAACCCCATGATCATCAACATATTTTAGGAACATATCATGAAGCTGGAGAGAAAGAGATTCAAATGGCCATAGATTCTTCTCTAGAAGCATGGAAAACTTGGTCAAATACTTCTCTCGAATATAGAGCTTCAATCTTTAAAAAAGTTGCTGATTTAATTGATGGCCCATATAGATATAAAATTAATGCTGCAGCAATGCTTGATATTGGAAAAAGCGTTTTCCAAGCTGAGGTTGATGCATCATGCGAACTTATAGACTTTTTAAATTTTAGCATTGAGTTTGCTTACAAAATGGAAGATACATTTACCCCCATTTCTCCGGAAGGAATGCACAATGCTTTAGAATTCAGACCTCTCGAAGGATTTGTTTTCGCTATTGCTCCATTCAACTTCTTTAGCATTGGAGGAAATTTAGCTATCGCTCCTGCTATTGTAGGTAATACAGTATTGTGGAAACCAGCACCAAGCGCTGTTTATTCATCTCATATAATTATGGAGCTATATAAAGAAGCAGGACTTCCTGATGGAGTAATTAATTTTATTCCAGGCGATGGTCCTAAAATTGGTGATCAAGTACTTGCTCATAGAGACTTAGCTGGAGTACACTTTACTGGATCAACTAAAACATTTAAGCATTTATGGAAAGGTGTATCTAATAATTTAGATACATATAAAAGCTATCCTAAAGTCGTTGGTGAAACTGGGGGTAAAGACTTCTGTATCGCTCATGAATCTGCTAATATTGATGGCCTTGTAACTGCTATGGTAAGAGGAGCATTTGAATATCAAGGACAAAAGTGCTCTGCTATGTCTAGAGCCTACCTCCCCTCTACTAAATGGGATGTTATTAAAGAAAAACTAGTAGCGCAAATTGACACAATAGAAGTTGGACCTCCTGAAGATTTTAAAAACTTTGTAAATGCAGTTATTGATGAAACTGCGTTTGATAAAATATCTTCCTACATAGACTATGCACATGAATCAAATGATTGTGAAGTTTTGTGTGGCGGTACATATGATAAATCAAAAGGCTATTTTGTTCAACCAACTGTAATAGTAACTACCGATCCACATTTTAAAACATTGGAAGAAGAAATATTTGGTCCTGTATTAACTATTTATGTATATGATACAGCTCAATGGTCAGAGACTTTAACGTTAATTGATTCAACATCACCTTATGCATTAACTGGATGTGTTTTCTCTGAAGATAGAGATATTGTAGAAGAAGTACGCTCTACATTAAGATTCTCAGCAGGTAATTTTTATATTAACGACAAACCAACTGGTGCTGTTGTAGGTCAACAACCATTTGGAGGGAGTAGAGCTTCTGGAACAAATGATAAGGGCGGTTCGATGCTTAATCTGTTAAGATGGACCTCACCTAGAACCATTAAAGAAACTTTCGAACCACCTAAGGACTATCGTTACCCTTATATGGATTAATATGAAAATTCACGAATACCAAGCCAAAGAAATTAAAAAGTTTAATATTCCTATTCAGGAAGGTTTTGCCATTGAAAATAGTGGAGATATTGATAGTACTATTAAAAAAGTACAATCTGATTTTAACTGTGAAGCTGTAATTGTCAAAGCTCAAATTCATGCTGGAGGTCGAGGAAAAGGTGGTGGAGTTAAGTACTGCCCTACTTTTAAAGATGCTCAAGGCGCTGCTAATACAATTTTAGGGATGAACCTGATTACTCATCAAACAGGTCCTGAAGGAAAAATGGTCAATAAAATCCTTATTACTGAAGCCTTAGATATTGAAAAAGAATATTATTTTGCTATTACCTTCGATAGATCTAAAAATTCTGACGTGTTTATAGTCTCAAGTGAAGGTGGTGTGGATATTGAAGAAGTAGCAGAAAATAATCCTGATCAGATTATTAAAGCTTGGATTGATGACTCTCCTAATGCTCTAGAAAATGCAGTAAAAAAGATTATCCTATCTCTATCACTTCAAAAGTTTGAAAATGTAGAACAAATGTTCAAAGACCTATACAAATGTTATATTGAATCAGATTGCTCCCTTCTAGAAATAAATCCTTTAGTATCAACGACTAGTAATGAGATTATAGCTTTAGATGCAAAAGTAGATATTGATTCAAATGCTCTTTTTAGACATCCTGAAATTGCAGCTTATCATGATAAATCAGAAGAAGACCCACTAGAACTGAAAGCTGCTGAATATGGATTAAATTATATCAAACTAGATGGTAATGTAGGATGCATGGTAAATGGAGCGGGATTAGCAATGGCTACAATGGATATAGTGAAACATTGTGGAGGTGAACCTGCTAATTTCTTAGATGTAGGAGGAGCTGCTAATGTAGAAACTATTAAAAATGGTTTTAAAATTATTTTGTCTGATAAAAATGTGAAGTCCATTTTAATCAATATATTTGGTGGAATTGTTCGATGTGATAGAGTGGCTAACGGCGTAATACAAGCTGTAAAAGAACTAGATCTGGATGTTGTAGTGGTTGTAAGATTGCAAGGCACTAATGCAAAATTAGCTAAAAAAATTCTCGATGAATCAGATATTGAATTAATCAGCGCAGAAACTATTAATGAAGCTGCAACAAAAGCTGTGGAGATGATAAAATAATATGTCAATTCTATTAAATAAGAATACAAATATACTAGTTCAAGGAATTACTGGATCTGAAGGATCATTTCATGCAGAACAAATGATGGAATATGGCTCAAAAGTTGTCTGTGGTGTCACTCCAGGAAAAGGTGGCCATACTGCAACAATAAACAAACTGCCTGTATTCAACTCGATTAATGAAGCAAAAAAAGAATTTCAAATTGATGCTACTGTTATTTTTGTACCTCCAAGGTTTGCAGCAAAAGCAATAATAGAGGCTATTGAAGCAAGTGTTCAATTAATAGTATGTATATCTGAAGGGATTCCTGCTAGAGATATGGTTACAGTGAAGAATATGCTAGATAAATCTTCTAGTACTTTAATAGGACCAAATTGTCCTGGATTAATAACAGCAGAGGAATCAAAGATTGGTATTACACCAGGATTTATATGTAAAAAAGGATCTGTGGGTATACTCTCAAGATCTGGAACATTGACCTATGAGGCTATAGATCAAGTAGTCAATGTTGGGTTAGGCATTACAACTGCGGTTGGTATCGGAGGAGATCCCGTTATAGGATCAAGTATGATAGATATATTAAAACATTTCGAAAATGATGATGACACAAAAGGGATTGTTATGATTGGTGAAATAGGTGGAAATATGGAAAATGATGCTGCTAGGTGGGTGAAAGACAATTTAAATAAACCTGTAGTTTCCTTTATAGCAGGACAAACCGCACCAAAAGGTAAAAGAATGGGTCATGCTGGAGCAATAATATCAGAAGGATCTGAAACAGCTGAAGCTAAAATTAAAATACTTAAAGAATGTGGAATTTCAGTAGCAAATACTGTATCTGAAATTGGCATTACAATGAAAACATTAATAGGATAAAAATATGAAAAATACACTTGCAATTATTAAACCAGATGCGATGAGAAAAGGTCATCTTGAAGATATTAGAAAAGATATCTTAGATAATGGATTTGATATCGTAGAAGAAAAAACTTTAAATCTTTCAAATGAACAAGCTTGTTCTTTTTATGACATTCATCAAGATAAGCCTTTCTTTGATGAACTTGTTGAGTTTATGACTTCCTATGAATGCCATGTGATGAAACTAGAAAAAGAAGATGCTGTAGTCGAATGGAGAAATCTAATGGGCGCAACAGATTCTCAGAAAGCTGATACTGGTACTATTAGGCAAAAATATGGTACTGACATTTCTATGAATGCTACTCATGGATCAGATAGTAACGACAATGCACATAAAGAGATTGAATTCTTTTTCAATGATTAAATATTCTTTATTAATAATTGGTTTATCTTCTACTCTCTTTTCTCAAGAATTAAATGATGAATGGCTAAATACTACTTTAGAAAAAAGTATACCAGAGATAGTAGTAGTAAATACTGCTGAAGTACCAAATCAACCATTAGAACAACAAAAAAATACTTACTTCACCATACAAGTAGCAGCTAAAGCTACTTTTGCGGATGCAGAAGAAGTTGTAAAAATATTGAATAATTATAATTTAGAAGCTTTTATACAAAAAAATGATTCCAATGAAAAATTAAAGTATCGCGTTAGATATGGAAGTTTTTTATCTAAAGAAGATGCTTCTATGACGGCAAAAGATATTAAAAATGAGCTAGGATATGATTGCTGGGTAGATAAAATAGAATTATAAAAATTATTTTATTTCAAAGATTTATTTGTTTATATTGACCCTAGTTAAGGAAAGAAAATGTTACCTAAAAAAAGACAGTCTAAAACAAGATCAAAAAAGAGAAGAACTCATTATACTTCTTCCCTAGTGCATACAGTTACCTGTAAAAACACTGGAGAAGAGCATCTACCGCATCATGCGTACTATCATGATGGAATCCTGTATCATAAAGGAAAACCAGTCGATCAAAACTAATGAGTGATTGCTTTATTTTTTCAGGACAAGGTTCTCATCGTCCTGGAATGGGATTAAAACTTTATCAACACTCTACAATTGCCAAAGATAAAATTCATTTATCTAATCAAATTCTTGGATATGATATATCTGATATTATGTTTGATGATAATGAAGCTACTCTCAGACAGACTAATTATGCCCAGGTAGCAATCTATATTTATTCTTGTATTATTTTTGATATTATTAAAAATACTAATCATTCACCTACGGCAGTCGCAGGACATAGTCTTGGTGAGTTTTCTGCTTTATATGCCAATAACACCTATACATTTGAAACAGGCCTTAGAATTGTAGATATTCGCGCTAAAGCAATGCATAGATGTGAAAAAAATAATGAAGGAAAAATGAGTGCTGTAATAGGAATGAGTAAAGATAAAATTATAGATATTTGTGAAGGAACAGATACTCAAATAGCTAATATTAATTCAGATCAACAAGTTGTTATTTCAGGAACAGCAGAATCTATTCAATCTATATCTGAAAAATTAAAAACTAATGGAGCAAAACGTATTATTGCCCTTCCTGTCAGCGGTGCATTTCATTCAAAACTAATGTCAGATGCAAAGCCTGAACTAAAAAAAATTATTTCAAATGCAAAATTTAACGAGCCAAGTATTCCTATTGTATCAAATTACGATTCAACATTACGATCAAATCCAGATGAAATTAAAAAAGCTTTGACAGAACAAATTGACAATCCTGTTTTATGGCTCGATAGTGTTAAAACATTAGGTAAAATAAATAATAATTTTATAGAGATAGGACCTAAAAAAGTATTATCAGGAATAATCAAAAAAATAGATGAATTGTTTCATATTTCTAGTTTTAATAGCTATAATGATGTAGAGGAATATTTAGATGTTTAATCATTCAAGTAAAAC
>JGI20158J14315_10002295_pt1 | contig 13394 bp, 19 predicted proteins | sample COG_08_FD_14315 | JGI IMG/M metagenome (IMG submission 14315)
CTTTTCATTATACTTGAACCTATCAAAAATGCATCAGCTCCACACTTTTTTAAGTATTGAATATCATCAGGGGTATTAATCCCACTTTCAGATAAAATTATTCGAGATTTTTCATATCCAGATAAAACTAATTCAGTAGTTTTAAGATCAATTTCCAAAGTATCCAAATTTCTATTATTGATTCCAATAATATCGGCTTCAGTGTTTAATGCGTTTTGAAATTCCTCTTTGGTGTGAACTTCTAACAATACATTCAAACCTTGTTTATGTCCATATGCAATAAAATCATCAATATCACTTAGAAATTTTTGATCAAAAAGAGACTGAATTACTAACATATAATCAGCACCAATTTTTTTTGCAGTATCAATTTGGATTTTATCAATCATAATATCTTTCATCAATAGTGGAACATCAACGGATTGCCTTACTTGGATGAAATAATCTGGTGAGCCATTAAACAAATGGGGTTGAGTTAAAACTGATAATGCTTTAGAACCACCTTCAATCATTTGTTTAGCAATATCACTTGGATCTCCAATTGTTCTAATTTTTCCCAATGATGGCGACGAAAACTTTACTTCAGTAAGTAGTGTTGCATGAGAATTTGATTTGATTATTTGTTGAAAATCTTGACTAGATTTTTGTAAATTTACATCAACATCATAAACTCCATCATCTATTGCCATTTGCGAATTGTTAACTAATTTTTTTAAAATATTTTCAGCCATCAACAATCTCCTTTAATTTTTTAATATCTCCAGTATTACGCACAAATTTCTCCAATAAATTCATCGCTTTTCCATTTTTAATTGTGTTTAATGCAAGTTCAATACCATCTTCAAAACTATCAACAACATTTCCTACCAATAAACCACCAGCTGCATTTAATGCAGTAGTTTCAATCATAGATTGATTAGCAGAATTATTCAAGACATTAACAAAGGATTGAATTGCATCTTCTTTTGTTTGAATTTTAATATCATTTAATGAAGATTTGTGTAAGCCCAGAAATTCAGGATCAATTGAATTAACAGTTACAACATTATTTTTTAAAATACATACAGAATTTGTAGAACTAGTAGAAAATTCATCCATGCCATCATTTGATCTAACAGCCATTATATTTTCTACACCTTTTCTTTTTAGAATTTGAGGTAATCTAGTAAGAAAATCATCTGAGAAAACTCCAACTAATTGATTTTTGACATTAGCAGGATTTGATAATGGACCTAGTAAATTAAATGCGGTTCGAGTACCCAATTGTTTTCGAGCATACGATACATTTTTCATTGCAGGATGAAATTTTTGTGCAAACATAAAACAGATATGATGATTTTCAAGAATATTTGCTATTTTTGAAGGGTCAGCGTTTAGATCATATCCAAAATATTCAAAAATATCTGCACTGCCAGAAACTCCTGAACTGGATCTATTACCATGTTTTGCAACAATACCTCCAGCAGCAGCAACCACAAAAGATGCAGTAGTAGAAATGTTGAAGGTTTGTAAATTATCCCCCCCAGTTCCACACATATCAATTACAGTTCCATTGAGTTTAGGCATAATTTTCAAGGATAATTCCTGCATTTTATCTAGCATTCCCAGTAATTCATCATCTGTTTCACCCTTTTTAGACAGATTAGATAAGAATCCCATATTTTCATCATCAGTGGTTTTTCCAGATAATACTTGATTCATTATTTCATTCATTTGATCATATGTAAGATCAATTTTTTTCTCTAATTTTTCAATATAATCTGAAATCATTTTTCCTTTACCTGTCTAATGAAATTGCCAAGAATTTTTTTACCATCTTCAGTCATAATTGATTCAGGATGAAATTGAACTCCTTGAATTAAAAATTCCTTGTGTCTAATTGCCATTATTTCACCATCATCATTTGCAGTTGCAGTAACTTCTAAAACATCAGGGATTATTGTTTTATCTCCAACTAAACTGTGATATCTAGTTGCCCTAAAAGGATTTTTTACATCTTTGAATAATTCTGAATCAGTGTGTTGTACTTGACTAGTTTTTCCATGTCGTACACAACCTGCGTTTGTAACTTTACCACCAAATGCATCTATGATTCCCTGATGACCAAGACAAACTCCTAAAATTGGAATTTTTGGACCAATGTCTTTGATCACATCACTACATATTCCAAAATATTTTTTATCTTCAGGAGTTCCAGGTCCTGGCGAAATTATTATTCCATCATAATTATTTTCTTTAATTTGTGAAATAGTGATTTTATCATTTCTAAACACATCACAGTCAACACCTAATTCTCCAAGNTATTGAGCAATATTGTAAACAAATGAATCATAATTATCAATAATTAAAAATTTCAATTAGANGCCTCCTTTAATGCTTGAAGCATTGCACCNGCTTTGTGNTCAGTTTCTTTAAATTCATTTTCTGCAACNGAATCTGAAACAATNCCNGCACCAGATTGNACAAATCCTTTGTNNCCATCAATGAAAATACTTCTAATTGCAATTGCAAAATCACAACATCCATTATATGAAAAATAACCTACTGCTCCAGCATATGGACCGCGTTCTTCTCCTTCTAATTCATCAATTATCTGCATTGCACGTACTTTTGGTGCACCAGATACAGTTCCAGCAGGAAATACTGCCTGAAATGCATCAAACATATCATTTTTTGAATCCAAATTACCAACTACATGACTAACAATATGTTGTACATGACTAAATCGCTTAATTTGCATTAGAGATTCTGGGTGCACAGTGCCAAATTTACATACTCTACCAATATCATTTCGCCCTAAATCTACAAGCATTGTATGTTCAGCTAATTCCTTTTCATCATGAATTAATTCTTCAGATAATGCCTTATTCTTTTCTTCATTATCAGTTATTTTTCTAGTTCCAGCAATTGGAAAAGTTTCTACTTTATCATCTGTAATTCTAACTAACATTTCTGGAGAAGCACCAATTATAGTCTTAGAATCTTGTTTTAAATGATACATGTATGGGGATGGATTTAATTTTCGTAATGTTTTGTATAAGGTCAGATTATCACCACTAGTGTCAAATGCAAATTTACGAGATAAAACTACTTGGAAAATATCACCATCGTGAATATACTGTTTTGCTTTATTTACAATACTTGAAAATTTGTCTTTATTCATATTAGGAGTGACTTTACTAGAATTAAATTCATCAAATGAATCATCAGTTACAATTAATTGATCAAATCGATTTACATCATGATAAAAATAAAATAATTTTTTTTCAACATTGTCATATAACAGACCATCATCATATATTCCAAATTCCATTATTGGTTGAGATAAATTATTTTCTTCTGAAATATCTTCAACTAACCTAATTGAATCATAATTTACTACTCCAACTGCACCACCAAGGTATCGATATTTTTGATCATCTGATTTACCCAATAATTTTTTTAATTCTACAAAAGGATCAGTAGTTTCAATAGTAGTTGTTTCATTATTTTCAATTATTTCGACTTTATCAGGATATCCTTTAAAAATAATTTTAGGATCAAATCCCATAACAGATGTTTCAGCTAAAACCTCAGGTCCAGATAGGGATTCAAAGAGAAACGAATGAGAATAATTTCGAGATATTTTATTATAAATTTGAAATTGATTTTCAGATAAATCTAGAGGTATTACTTTTGCTTGTGCATTTCCAAAGGTGTCCACCCATAAACAAATTTTTCACTGTTTAATATTTAAAGATAATTTTCATCTAAATGTGAAATTAAATTCTAATTATTTAGGCACGAATGCATTACGGTATAGTACGGTACCTTTATAGCATAGTTGATCGCAGTATTATCATGATGCAAAGTAGAACAATAATGCAAGAGACAAAAATTGAAAATAATATTCAATCCTCTGTTTCAAAAGTTGAGTGTTATGTTTGTGGTAAAGGTTTGGCCGAAGGACACAGTATTTCAGCTAAAACATTATCAAATGGAATTGTATTATTTTGTGATGTTCATTATTCAATGCAGTAAAAAAATTATTTTAAATTTTTATGCATCCGGGTTTTGGAATTCTATTATTTAAAATTCGTTGTAAGACAATTCTTTCATTTGAACCTCGAAATTTCATTAAAATTTCATTTGATTCATATAAAAATTCTTTAATTTGTTTAAAAGCATTTTTTAATTCTTTTTTTAGTTCAATGTTATCAGAATTTTCAATAGTAAGCATAATTGAAGAAGATAGTTCCAGCATGTTTGTAATACTATTAATAAGTAAATCATAATCTTTTAAAATTAATTTATTTAATTTTTGAGAATTAAGATCTTTTGAAATATCGATAAAGATTTTTTTGCTATCCAATTTTTTTAATGATTTTGTAATCAATGATTCATTTGTAAAAATAATATTATTAATGAATCCAATATGATCTGCAGTATCTTGAAATTGTAATTTTGTATATGTAATTTCAGTTTTATATCCTTGTTTTTTTAGATATCCAAGTTCTTCCATTTTATTTAATACAGTTGAGAATTTATTTCGGGCATATCTTTTTCTTTTTTCATCAAGACAATTCTCCCACATATCTGTAAGATAAGCACTATCAGCATTCATAGAATCTAAAATAGAATTAATAGCAATATCTTTCATAATTTAATCTAAAAAGTGCCCTATTTACGGTTTAATTAGAGATTTTTATGCCTAATATGAGAATGAGAATTCTAAAAATTAATTAAATAATTAATAGGCATTTTTAATATGGATTCTCCAAAAGAGATTAATTCAGTATTTTGGGACAGTAAGAAAAAATCTTGGGAATACAAGATTGTTACAGTAGATGAATATCACGGTTGGACTGAATGTCAATATTGTAACAAACCAATGTCACACAATATCAAAAGTGAAGGGGAATTCAAAGTAGTATATGTTAAATGTGGATGTACAAGGACAGATTAGTTATTTTTAATGTTAATCATTCCATTTGATACCAACCATTCAATACCTGAAATGAAAGAATTATCATCAATTGTTCCGTCAGCCCACCATCCAGCATTATTTTTAATCCAGGATGGGATTTTTTCTTGTGAAGAACCAATTATTTGAGAAGATACAACTAGAATTTTATTTTCAATTAAATATTCAATTCCTTGAACAAATGAATTGTCATCAATTGTTCCGTCAGCCCACCATCCAGCATTATTTTTAATCCAGGATGGGATTGTAAAGTCACCAACAGAAATTAAGCCAACCATCCATGGATGTAATTCACAATAATAAGAGTATGAACCAGCAGTACAGGGGGAATGTATTTCAAATCATTAGACGATGAGACGTTAAATCAAATATTATTGGAATTAAATGCAAATTTAGAATATGAAAAAGAATTGTCAACAATTCGAGATTGGTTTATTGGGTCAGCGATCATTATTCTTTTAATAGATATTTACATAATTTACGGAAGATTCAGAATAGCTGCATAATAATCATAAAAAAAATTTAAAAATAAAAAATTGCGATCTTATTGATGTGAAAAAGTTAAACACTCAAGTAATTTTTTTTAAATTTAATTTTTAACAAAAAGATAATTCTATGGAGTTTAGAGTCAGAGACATCTCGCGGTGTTAGCTGGAAGAGCCCAATGCTCACATAAACTAGTTAATGCATTACAGAGTCTCCAAAAATATGGAGACTGACTTTTTTTTCAGAGAATACTAAAAAATAGCATTGATAATGAAAATTAATTAATTAAATTTTAATTAAAATAATATGCCATTAGATAAAATTAAAGAAATTAAAGAGTATGCAGAAACTCACAAATCTTCAGTCCTACATATTCAAAAGAATCCTGTTGCATGCATTATAGACAATAATTCCAAAAACAGATTAAAATTCGAATCATTAGAAAATCAATCAGAAATTAAGGCAAGCTTAAGGGGATTTATAAACAAACATGAAGAAATAGGATTAGTAATGGGATGTAAATTTAAAATTCAAATTAATCAAGAATTGCTTGAATATACATTATATCCATCCATAGAGTTTATTGAATCAGTAATTTTTAATGAAGTGATATTCATCATAGATAATAAAATGAATCAAATTTTTTCTTGTAAAATTTTAACTGATCAATTTGTTAAGACTAAATCAGAATTTGANAAATTTAAAAAATTATCCAAAAATTAAATTGTTGAAAGAAGTTTCTTTTTCTTTTCTTGAAATTCTTTAGCAGTAATTACTCCAGCATCCTTTAGTCTTGCTAAACTTTCTAAGAGTTCAAGATTCTCTTTTTTAGAAACTTTTAATGATTTTCCAACTTTCACAGTTTTTTGAATTTTAGATTTAGCTGTGGTTTTTAATTTTGAACCTAAATCATGACGCTTGTCAGAAATTTTTTCAGAAATTTGGAATCCCTTCTTTTTAGCCTGACTTACAATTTCTTGAGATTTCTGTTTAGTTACATCATCAATTAACTTATGTTTTTTAGCCATTTGGCTAATTTCCAGAGTCTTTTTTTTGGCTAACCGAGTCTGATACTTTAGATCCTTTATAATTTCATTTTTACTTTTTTGTTCAAATCGTCTTGTATATTCCTGGATAAGTAAGATAGGAAATGGAGAATACTCCACATCAGAATAGTATCTAATAATTGTCTCATCAGATAATTTTTTTAGATATTCTTTAAAGGATGCTTCAGATTTAAGTGCCATATTCTAAATCAAATTAATCATCATAAAAAGATTATACTTGATTGATTAAATGTCAAAAAGTTAGTAGTTAACTTGACCAAATGGGTTGAGTTTTTAGCCATTTGATTAAATCCACATATAGACTACTTTTTTGCATGTTTAATACACCAATTTCTAAATTAGTTGAGGATTTAACAGTCTTTGAATAATTTTCACATTTTGCAAAAATTACTTTATCTAAAAACATTTCATTATTCATTTCTTTTTTAGCCAATTCTTCAGATTCAGTCATTGCAAAACTTGCAAACAATACACCATCTACCCAATAGGCATTTGCTGATTCCAATGAAGACATCATACCAATAAGATCATCAAGACTAAGTTGTATCATGTCACGAACATAGATTTTATCATATGGTTTGTGAATAAATTCAGTCATGAAGTTGTCTACTTATAGAGATTAATGAATATTTGCAAATTTTATAATAGTATTTTTTTAGATAATGTATATGTCTGAATCTTCAAGTGATCCCACAGATCATGAATTATTTGTAACAGAATTTCCAAAAGGTAATTTTGGAATTGTAGATTATCTACAAGGTCGCGTGCATTTTGCATTAATGGACCAAATGAAATTAATGCACAAATCAGGAATGAATCAAGAACAGATTAAAGAAGCAATAATAAAAACAGTGACAGAAATTGTAGAGAATTTTGAGCCAAAAAAAGAATCAGAAAGTTCTTGATTGCAATTTACTAGATTCCATCATCAAAATTTTATGACATTTGCAGTAACAATTTGTATGTGGTAAATCATTATCATTTCTATATTTGCATTCTTTTGTATGTTCAATATCAATGGGATTTTGCATCTACATACATTAAAAAATCAATAAAATAAAGTTATGAAAACAAGGATTCATTTCAGAATAAGTAATCAAAAAGATTACTCATCTTTAATTAACTGATTATGGTTAATCTATGACCTCGTATTATAAGGTCATGAATAAAGAATCTACGTTGAAGAGAGAATTTCAAACAGAAAAAGAGTGGCTAGGGAAGATTTTTTCAAAATCCAATAGTCACAATGCTCTCAATAGAGCAGAATCAGCACTCAAGGTCTTTGATACTTGGTGTAAGGAAAAACTAGGACTTCCAGATCCTGATGTTTTAGATTTGGAAATAAAATACCGTGCAATGATGCAAGGCAAGTCAGGTAAGGAAAAACTAGCAATTGATAGGCAATGGCAAGATGAAGTCAAAGCAAAATATGCTAAAGTCTATTCAACTGCTAGAGCAGAAATTGTGTCACAATATGATACATGGTTCAATCAAGACAAACAAGATATGCAATCAATATGCACAAGTCTTGAGAAGTTTGTGACCTTTTGCACTGAAGACCATGAAGATGTTAGAGCCACAAGATACACTTCTTTCAAAGCAAAGAAAGGCTCTACCATTCGAGGCTATTTTTCAGACATTAAGCACTATCTAAGAAAATGTCATGGGATTAGGCTCTCAACTGATGATGTAAATGACTTCATTAGTTTTCCAAGAGATTTCAAACAGGCTAGAGAAGCAATTGAGATGGAAACTCTAAAGGCATTACTAAGCTATGCTTCTGCAAATAGAAAGGCATTGTACTATGTACTATTGTCAGGTGGAATGAGATTGGCTGAAGGATTGTATCTAACAAAAGATAGTTTTGATACAAGTGTTAGGCCTATTGAAGTTCATCTAAAGGCAAAAGAAACCAAAGGAAGAGAAGCAAGAAGCACATACATTTCTGAAGAAGCCTGGGAACGAGTAAAACCAATCTATGATAGAACAGAACACGGTCAATATCTATTCCATCATTATACGAAAGAAGAGTGGGGAAACAAAGCAATCCACAAAGCAGTCAAAGATCAAGACAGATACTTTGACAGACTAAGAAAGAAGATTGGGGAATTGAATGGCGATAAAGAGAGAAGTTCTGAATTTCCTGAAGGAACAGGTATTTTGAAACGTTATGAGGATTCCAATAGATACTACGTGCAAATTCATGCATTTAGATCATGGTTCATGACAAAAGCAAGTCTTAGACATGGGGATATTTACTCTCATGCACTATCAGGTCACGGGTCATATCTTAAACAGTATGATAGGATTCCTGCAAAAGACAAACCAAAGATGTATCAAGAATTGGAAAAAGATTTGTTGCTAGAATCTTCAAAGGTTGCTTCAGAACAATTCTATGAAAAAGATGTTTCAGATTTGAAAGAAGCATACTTGCAACAACAAAAGCAGATTGAGAAACTCATGAGAGAAAAAGCCACAACCACTCAATTTGATGGTTCAACGTATGGTGTTACATCATGAACCTCAAATCTATTTTTGAAAACCTAGATGCAGTAATAGGATCAGTGTTTGATAGCATTGATTCTGTTACTAAGGATTTAGGCAAAATGGAAAAAGAGTTTTCTGAAGACGTAGAAAAAGCCAATTCTAGGCGTGAAAAACACGAAAAACAAGACAAAGAGAACATCGAAAAGATATTTGGTTCTAAAAAGACCAAACTTTTCTAATTTTTATTTTAAAAGATAATCAGGATTCTAACAAACATTTTTCATTTTATTTTTCTAAAAAACTATGAGAAAAAAAACGCATAACCTAATGTTTTTGTAGAGTTATTGAAACATAATTCTCACAGGTTTAATTAAGTAGTTCTGAGAAATTTACTTTATGCCAACAGATAGAAACTTTACAAACCTCACAATAAACCGTGAGAGAGCTGAGAAATATCGAGAATCTTTTTCAACATACGGTATTGACCAGACATTCAATACATGGATTCTAGATTTAATTGAATCAGGTCTAAAGAAAATGGAATATATGAAAAAGCATTTTCCAAATTATGCATTTGCAGGTTTAGAAGGAGAAGGATTTGCATGTATTGACAAATCAAAAGATGAAATATTCAGAATCCGTTATGAAGGTTCAGAATTGACATGTTCTAAACATGGAAAAGAATTATGTCAACACAAACTCTTTGCAGTATTTCACCCAAAATTTACAGGTTGAAAGCAATGATTTCTGATAAACAACATGCAGAAAATCTAAAAACCATTTATGGTAAATTGCCAAAAGAACATCATCGTGTGTTTAATGATGTCATGTTGTATTATCTAGAAGCTGCAAGACGACAATTTAGTGAAAATTAGGCATGAAATAGTCTAATTTTGGACTTTTTTTATTCTAAAAGATATTCAGGATTTTTCTTACAAACTTCCATCATATACTTGATGTTATCTTCTTTCCAAATCTTATTTTCAATCAGATAGAACTCTTTCATCATTTTAGGAAACATCTTGTATAACACAAGTTCCATTTCACTTGCTTCTTTTTGATAATCTGTTTTACTAACTCTCTTTGTTTTTGTTGGAAGTTCTCTATCTGTTTCAATAACTTCTAGATTATCCTGCATGAATTCATTTTCTTTACCCATGATATTTTTTAACAATACTCTTTTGACCTGTTCAGAAAATTTAGCAGAATTGAGATTATTCTCAAATGATAAAGCATTTTTCAAAAATACTTCTTGAAGTTTAGGATCTTTGTTTTTTCTATAACTTGCAAGTATGCTATGCAAGGACATTAAACCAAACTTGAATATCATATCAGAAATATCGGTTCTTGCTTTATCATCATATTTTTTGACTTTAGTTAATTCGGTTCTATCAACATGAAGATACAATCCAATCACAGAAAGATAATCCTTCATAGTATATCCTTCAACTTGTGCATTGAAAGTTCCTATATCTCTTAGAACATATCTAGGGTCTTTTGGTTTAACTGCAACATTTTCAATTTCGCCATCTTCTACCATTTGTTTTAAAATTCCATTAAGACCTTCTTTAGTGAATTTAGTTTCAATACCACGATGAATTTTTGCTAAACCTGATTCGTTCTTTACAAGGAATAATCTGACCCTATGTTTTACAGATTCACTACTTTCGCCTTTTCTTGTCGCCTGATTTGCTATCTTTTTACCTGACATATTACAATATATCAGGTATCGCTGATATATTAACACTATTGTGCGTATAAGTACAGAAGCATTTTGACTGAAAGAACCAAAGAGATTCAAGTTACACAAGAAACTAGGGATTTTCTCAAAAATGAGAAAGGAACTCTATCTTACAATGAATTTCTCTATGAGGTTTTTTTCTACATGCAAGACACTAGAAAGTGCTATAATGATTTCATCAACCGTTTAGAGAAAAAGAAAGGAAAGTCGCCCAAACTTCCCAAAGTGAGAAAAACCACGTCCTATGCCGAAGGAAAAGGTGTTCACTAAGATGAGTACTATTCAAGAGGATAAAAGACGAGGTCTAATTCAACCACAAAAATCCAATCCATTTGAGAAGAGAAGAAAAGCCTATGCAGATAAGCCTCTAAGTAATGATCCTTCTGCTCAAAATCCTGTTTACATTTACAAAACTTGTCTTAGATGCGAATTTTGTGGGTCTAGAAAGAGATTCTCAACTGCCTGGAAGTTGTATATGCATTTCAAATGCCATCACGGTTTAGAACCATCATTACTTTCAACAATACGAAAAGTTGCTAATGCGATAATAGGGGAAATTCGATAATCATGCAAGTTGGTAAATGTTGTAACAACAAAGAGAAGTTTTTCATTGTCTATCAGTGTGGAAACAAAACTGAGAAATGGTTAGTATGTGATTCTTGCAGTAAAGAAAATTTATTTCAAATTTACATAAAGGAACGGTATGAGTTATGATGACACAACTAACTAATTGTAAAAATTGTATAGAGGATAATCATGATTTATGCACTAATGTTGGTGGTTGTTTATGTGCATCACATAATCACAAATTCATTTGTGATGATTGTAAAAGAGATGGAACGTCCCACAATGGAAAAATGCTAATGTTCAATGACACTCACAACAAATGTGAAATTGATTACATCAATAATGGAATGAAAACATTATGTCAATGTGACAATATTGGACATGGTAGAAATGTAACAACCACAATGGAAGTTGATAATGATGATCCTAATTGGTTAAGAAATCATAACAATACATCAGGTAATTCAAAGACTTTCACTAATGAAAAATGGGTTGATGTTGCAGAAGTTATTCAAAGTCAATATGTTTTCCAGACATTAAGAGATACAAAACAAAAAGACATTTGGTATTATAGCGAGAAAGACGAGATGTATCTTCCTCATGGCGATACTATCATTGATGAAGAATCTCAAAGACTAATTCAATCATGCAGTAATCACTCACGTTCTGAAATAAGAAATACAATTCGATTCAATCATACCATGATTGATTCAAAGGAACTATTCGAATCAGGCATAATCAATACTCAAAATTGTATCTTTGAGCCTAAAACATTCGATAAGATCGAGCATTCCTGGAAGTATCTTACAGTATCAAAATTACCTTTTTCAGTAGATTATGAGGCTAGAAATCTCAAACTATGGAAGTTAATTTTAGAAATTATTCGGCCTCAAGACATTAAATTAATCATGGAAATTATTTGGAATTTAATTACAGGCTCAAACCCTCACAAGAAATTATTTATTTTCATGGGAATTCGTGACACAAGAAAAACAACCTTGATGGATATTATCACATGGATTATTGGAAGATCTAATTTTTCATTTGAAGACCCAAAGAAATTTCTAGGAAAATATAATCAATTCAGCACATCTCAATTTGTTGGCAAGAGAGGTAATATTTCTGAAGAGATTGGCAATCTTGACAAAGACATGATAGAGAATCAAAAGGCATTGGTCGGGGGTATGCCACAAGATACAGAAGCAAAGAATGTTCAAACAAGACAAACATTTGATCCTAAGAGATTTACTTTCATCTATGGAACTAATACACTAGGGGATAATTTTTCTCAATTAGCAGATGATAAATCAATCATAACAAGATTTGAAATTATACCATTTGATAAACCAATTCAAAAAATGAATGGTATGTGGGAAAGTGAGTTCTTTATTGATGATGAAGACAAACAAACTGCAATCAATACAATTGTAAATATTGTAATACAATTCAAGAGAGCTCAATATGTTGGCTCAATACCAAAAACAGAATGGTCTAATGTTGAAAAGACAAAAGACATTCTTCAAAATGCTAAACCAAAGGAAGAATCTTACTTTGATAAGGATAGAATACTTGCAAAAGAGGGGGGTAAACTATCCCTTGCAGATATCAAAGAAGACTTTGAAAGTTATGTTGGTTATTCTGTTAGTCCTCAAACACTAGGTTATCTTTTGAAAAATCATGGTATGAAGAAATCAAAGAGTAATGGTATAACATGGTATAGAGGATATGTTCTTTCTAATGCATCAACAAATCAATCGACATTATGATCATGAAAAGTGATAGTAGTGACAGTTTTTGCTAATCAGATTATTCTGGAAGCTATTCTAACTAATACCATCTCAATAGGCTCAAAGTGGCTCTAGTGTCACTGTTTTTAGGCACGATTTTATCATTTTTTTCAATTCTATAAGAAAAAAAACTCGCCCTAAGTTCTTGCTTATAGCATCTTAACAACTGCAAGAACAATAATTGAAGCAACCACCACTAAAATAAGATTTACAAAAATTTACTATTGATTCAGCAGATACTCAACTGCAACTATCAAATTGGCTGAATCAATTTTATCCTCAGCTACCCATTTGGC
>JGI20158J14315_10002296_pt1 | contig 13393 bp, 27 predicted proteins | sample COG_08_FD_14315 | JGI IMG/M metagenome (IMG submission 14315)
ATTCGGGCAACGAACATTTAATACACCCCCCACTCATCTTACGTTTGCAATATAATTATGTTATACATATACACTGCTTAGTAATCTTCTATACTTCTTTGNCCCCAAGCTTGTAGCATTGCATCTCTTCTTGGTTTCCAATTTTGTCTATTGGCGTGAGTAACAGCTACACCTATAATCTTTTCATATTCTACAGGTAGGTTCTGCTGCAGTTTAGCAAGATAATCACCCCAGTGGTAGAATTTGCTAGCCCCTTGGTAATTCATATGCTCCCATTTTTTTTCGCTAAAGTTATACATATCACGGTAAAGTAAGGGCTCTCTTGCGTGATAAACATCATTGTCATACTCTTCTTTGTGATAAGTCATAAACTTATACGGCACAAGATAACTTAAGCTCATATAGTTGCCTTTATTCTCTGCAACAACGTGCCTAAATGTATCTTGAACATCTTCGAAGTTTCGCTCATAGGTATACTTTGTTTGCCAATACCATAACAAATACTTCAACGTGCTTGGTTTCCAAACTGATACGCCGATACCCGGCATAACATAAACAACAAATTTTGCTTCGTGCTGTGGGTTTATCAATGCACCCGGTGTTGGTGGCTTTAATTGACCACCGCTAAATTTAAATTCTGCAACTTCTAAAGCTACATTCCCAGTTTCACAAGCTCTTGCATCTAGCTTTACTTGTATAGAAGTATCGCCAATAAAAGCATCTATACCTTTTACTCTGTCTAATGTATCACCTTTAAGAGTTGACTTATACTCGCCATCCATAATACCCATAGTGCACATTGTATCTATTACAGCTTCACCTAAGTCACCTAAGACAAGTGATTTGTAAAATTCGTGTAGTGGTTTACCAGTTTCTTCATTTTCCATAATATTTACTTTAGCACACATTAGAAAAAAAATCAAGTATAGTAATAAATATGGATATAGCAGTAGTGATACCAACTCTAAACGAAGAGCTGAATATCAGAAACACAATCAAGATGATGCCCTCGTTAGTCGATGAGATTATTGTCGTCGACAGTGGTTCAACAGACAGAACGCAAGCTATCTGTGAAGATATGGGTGTGCAGTTTTACTTTGCAAAGGATATTGAACCCAGTCAAGGTCATCACTTAGGCAAAGGTGAGAACTTATGGAAGTCTCAATTTGTCACTGACTGTGACATCATTTGTTATATAGATGCTGACTTGTTTACTATAAATCCGACTTATGTTGAAAGCTTGGTGAGTCCTTTAATGATTCAGCCTAAAACAAAATTTGTTAAAAGTTATTTCGATAGAAGTCATACGCCTTATGGTGGTCGAGTAACTGAATTGACTGCTAAGCCTTTACTCAGTGTTTTCTATCCCGAGTTGACTCAGATACATCAGCCGCTCAGTGGTCAAGTTGCAGCATATAGAGAAGTTCTACAGTATTTAAAATATCCAGTTGATTATGGTGTAGAGATTTCTCACTTGATTGACATCTACAAATCTTTCGGCATAGATTCTATTGAGCAAGTATTTTTAGGCAAGGTAGGTCATAGGAATAGAAACTTAGAAAGTTTGATACCTACGGCTGAAAGTGTCACAAACATAATTATGGACAAAGCATTCGAACACGGCTTAATTGAAAATAGATTTGTTACTGACATAATCTACAGAAGTCCTTCCATTAACATTTAACATTCTGTTAACACACTTGGCATTCTGAGATGCTACAGTTAAGAACTTATGAATTATTTAGAAATGATAGCGTATGGAACAGCCAGTAATAAAACTATAGAACAAATTACTTATGGCAAATCTAAGAGGTCGAAGAATCTTCGTAGTCTCGAACCCTTGAAATTGGCAGAACCTTTGTTTCATTTAACCGTAGACGACCTACCCTAAACTTATAAATTCTTCTCGCTTTATCTGCAATCATTTTATTTAACTTGTAGGTGTTTTTAAATGCGATTGATTCATCATCTTTAGGAATAAGCAACCCAGTTGATTGAGTTTGCTTTCTTGCTGCAGGCAATTCTTTCCAGTCACCTTTTGTATATTGATGGTCAATAGTTTCTTTCAATAAAGGTAAATCAAATAGATGCACTTCATCGGCATTGATATCTACAAACAAAACGAAATCTGCAATAGAAGTCATCAACCTAGATTCTTCATCATCTTCTATCAGTGGCAAGAATATCTTATCGTGTGGTTCCGGGTTACCAAGAACTAAACAGTAATAAGGAATATTTTGTTTGTTCAATATAAATAAGTCCACCCCATCGTCGACTAACTTTGCACTAGAACCATAATCATAAGTTTCATAACCAACTTGATATTTAAAAAATAGATAGCCTATCTCTGATAGCCAGTATTTATTTTTTCTTACTAAGAGTTCTGAATTTTCCATCCACAAGATGATACCGCAGAAACGAAGTCTTGCCAAGTATCTTCAGAATCATCATCTTTTTGCGGCTGACCGAATTCAATCCATATTGCGAACAGGTCATCATATTCACTTGGGTTAAGTAAGAAACCTATAACATCTTCTATGTCTTGTAAAACATCTGTGTCTCTGAGAGCTACAACAAAAGAAGTGAGTTCTGTATATCTGTTTAAGACTTCTTCAAACTTTCCCATCAAAGATTTTTGAGCCCACTTTTTTTGCTGCGATAAAACTGCATCTATAGCAAGAAAGATTTGTTGACCAACAATATAAGAGGCTTCTTCAACTGGTGTTGATTCATCTACAAATTGTTCTTCTAAGATTGCGTAATAGTTTGATGGGTCAATAAAGTTCATTGGGCATTCTGATTGATGCTTAGACACAGATAAGTTCACTGTGCAGAATTCGCACATTTGGTCGGGGCTAAATAACTCTTCCGGGTTAAACATAGTCTTAGTATAATCGAAAAAATAATACATAACATTTGACAAAAAATATATCTTGTATTAGAGTAGTAATAACTACAATAAAAGGAGGTATCCCGTGGATACTAATTTCGTGCCCCATAGGGTAGAAAAATTACCCGAGAAAACTCGAGTAAAACCATCGTCTGCTGTATTTACTGCTGACGTTGTAAGTATGATGCAACAAAATCCAAGTGATTGGTTCTGTGTATCAAGAGTAGAAGTGCCTAAAGATATAACTCGTAAACAGATGAATAGTCTGAGAGCAGGTTTATATTCAAAAGCACAATATAGAAAAATGCGATATAACCCATTAATGGAATATACCGTAAGACTAGCTGAAGAAGATAATGGAAATTATTTATCTTTGTTTGTCCGACTACAAGGAAATGAATTCGATTTTCGTGGAAATTAATAGAGACAAGTTAGTTGAATTACTTCTACTTGCTAAGAATCAGAGAATTCAATATGGCGAGGAAGAAGAACTTGACCTTGACGAGTATGGAGGGATGACAGCTGAGGAATTAGTTTTGCTCAGAGATGAAATCGATTTACTCACAAAAGATGCAAGAACATTAAAAAGATGGATTGATGACAGAATCAGAGGTCTTCTCACTAATAAAGTTATGAGATTTGGTGAGAGAGTTTTCAGAGGTAGGAATGCTTCTAAACTTGTGCCTTATGATAGTGATAAGATAATTGACTTCCTCGGTGACGATTGGAGGAAGGCTGTCCGTCCAGCTTTTAGGGTTACAGCAATAAAAGCAATTGCTGAAGAAAGAGGATTAGATTCGAAAGTTATAGTAGAATCTTTATTTGATAGAGTTGAGACTGAAAACTTAGAAGTCAATCCTCTAAACAGGAGTCCGAAGTTTATACAAGAAAAACTGTCAGACTCAGATAATACAATAGTAGACATATAAATAGGAGACAATATGAGTAAAGAGACAAAAGTCACTAGCTTGTTGAGACTTGCTAAGCAATTCCCACCACAGTTAGTGTCTACAATCAAAAAAGGCAACAGAGAAGAAGACTATATAAATCACTCTGTTATCGCACAAAGATTGCTACAAGTCGTGGGTCCATATGACTGGGACTTTACTGTAATCTATCAAGGCGATAACCCTATCGCTGTTAAAGGAACGCTTACCGTCGATATAGATGGCAAGACAGTTTCTATTGCAGGGGCAGGAACGCCACAAAACAATAAAGAAGATATCGGTGAACAAATTAAAAAGATGGAATCTGATGCTTTTAAAAGAGCGGCTTCAAAAATTGGTGCAGGTCTACACTTGTGGGCTCAANACCAATACTTCCTCTTCGCCAATCTACTCAATGAGTTAGAATTGAGCAAAGATGAGGTTAACTAATGGACGACCTCGAAGAAGGTTTTGAGGTTAAAACAGGGTTTAGGTTTATGGTTGTTCCCAAGTGGATTCTCGAAAGAGATTCTAAAGGGAACGCCCTAGGCTCTTCTGCAGTTCACGTTTACACAGCTTTAGTTAGTTACGCTAACAAAGACTTAAATTGTTTTCCAAGTCATTCAACATTGGCTGATTTGGTAGGCAAGAGTGTGAGCTCAGTAAGAAGAGCTTTAGACGAGCTTAAAGGATTCGGTGCCATTCAGTGGAAAGGTAGAGGAGATGGAGAACAACAAAGTTCTAATCTTTATTACTTACCACACGAACGTGGTGCAGAGTTTGAAGCCCCAGTAGAAGACTATCAACAAGCTGAGACAGGTGATGGCTTTATGATACCGGAAGGTGTTCAGAAGAATCACAAAGATGAAGCATATGTTTTTGCTTTAGGTGAATTGTTTGGGCAACCCAAGACAAGTAAGCAGTGGGCAAGATACAGAAATGTAGCAAAAGAAATTGCACCACACGCAACCACACCTAAAGATGTCAAAATAGCCTTTGATAAGTATCCGAAGTTTATGCCAAAAGGAACAACTAGAACGTTGGAAGCCCTAGGCAAACACTTCCAAACTTTGATGCAGGTTGAGACTGACAAAACAGTTGACACTCTCAATAGACTTGAATCTTTGAAGTCAGAAAATATTGTGGAGTTTTAAAGATGTCATCTCAAATTATGGTATAATTGTAAAAGATGGCAGGACAAATCACACCAAAGAATAATAACGCGTGGGACCCCGAAAAGGAATCTTGGGACGAATACAAGGTTCGTAGAAGTGAGGGTCAGATGGGAACAGGTCAACCAAATTCTCAAAAGAACGCTCGTGGTCTATGTCCAAATACAGACAAGCCTAAACGTGGTTGCGATTGTAGGACTTGTATAAATAGAAGGAATAGGTCTAAGGGAAGACGAAAGCAGAATATGGTTCGTAAAAAATTAGGTATTCCGGATAGAAAATTCCACGGTGCAGATGCACACGAGGAAAATTGGAGGTCTGCAGTTCGCATAGAAGTGAAAGCAGGTCAACAAGTAGGACCTATATCAACCCGGTTCAAGAAAGCAGAAGCCCAATCTTGGGAAAACGTTAAGAACATAGAGGGTGGTAAAGGTAAACCATTTATGATGGTGGCTATGCCCGACGGAGAGACTGACGGTATAGTTCTATTTCGACTTTCACAGTTGAAGGAAGTCGTTTTAGGTATATTAGAAAATTGGGAAAATCCCGAGGAAGATAAATATTAGGAGATAAAATGCCAGTAAGCGTAGTAACACTACAAGGAAATCTAACAAATGTCGAAATGACAACAGGAAACACAGGTTCAGCCTTCACTAAAGCATCTTTAGCCGTAAGCGGTGGTAAAGATATGAATGGTGAAGACAAGGAAACATTGTGGTTCAATGTAAAGGCTTGGGGAGACTTAGCAGAAAATATTGCTGAGACTTTTCAAAATGCTCAAAACCAAGGTGAAAAATCCTTTAGAGCAATAGTAACAGGGAAAATCGTTCCCGAATCGTGGGAAGATGCAAACGGTAATAAGAGAACAACTACAACTGTATTTGTAGAAGATATAGGTGTATCTCTTAAGTATTCTAAAGTTGGTAGCATAAATAAATCTACGAACCCAATGAATAGTGCCAAAAGCTCTGCCGCTTTTTCACAAATGAAAAAAGGTAGCGACATACCGGCACCGGCACCAAAAGCAGAAGTAACTGCTGATGCTGCACCATCTGCACCAACTGCTAATGAAGACGGAGGAAGTGAGGTTCCATTTTAATGGGATGGTTTAGAAAATTAGGTAAAACAAATGATGCCCCAAAGCTAACTGCAATAGAGCAAGCTTGTGCTGATAAAGGTATTGATTTGGATAAGTTAATTAAGAAGAGCAAGGTTTCTGCAAACACTGTAAGTAAATACAATGTTATGGATGCAAAGATTCCAACAGGGACGTTGAACAAGTTAGAAAAAGTGTTAGGCAAAGGTTCTTTAAGTAGTGCCTCAAAGTAATATCACTTTAGACGATTTGATGGGTGTCAATGAAGTGGCTACCTTTTTACAAGTAACGCCAAATTTGGTGTCAGCTTGGATTAAAAGAAATGTTATGCCACTTCCCGACACTACTTTAAATGCCGGGAGAACTCTAATTTGGACAAGACAAACAGTAGAAGACTGGGCAACAGCTACTGGTAAGATGCCTATGAGCAGAACACCAGTTTGGGTGAAGCCAAAGAAGGGATAAGATGGATAAACGAACAATTATTAACCCCGGAGCTTACTCAATCTTCATCAGACAGATGGTAAGAGACGATGGATTGTCAATTAATGAAATAAACAGAGGTATCGGTTGGAATGATTACTATGCCAACACACTTCTGAAAGACAATAAAATGCCTACATTCAACAACTGTCTTAAAGCAGAGGCATATTTTAAAGAATACTTTATGCGAAGTAATAAATTTAAAAGACATTTAAGAAAAACTATACAAGTTTACGAACCAATTGATGTTATTGATTGGCTCGAATCAGAATGTGACGACCAAGACTTATGGCTAGCAGGTATGAGTCAAGACAAAGGCAACTTTCTTAAATCCGATATGGCATCTCTCGAAACAGGAGAGATTCTTTTTAAGAAGTTAATGCTATTTACAATAAATATAGATAGATATGAAGATTCACCAATAGGTGATTACATTGGATTATCAATGGAAGAATATGAAAGAGGTGAAGTAGGATGAGCGAAGACAAAGTAGGCATTCAATTTACAAAACTTTCTGAGATTGCTGAGGCAGACGTAAATCCAAAAGACCACGACATAGGTGCAATACACGAATCTATGAACAGGTTTGGTTTTACCTCACCACTACTTATGAATGAAGCTACAGGGAAACTTGTTGCAGGTCACGGTAGAGTGGAAGCCTTAACTCAGAAAAAACAATTTAACGAAGACCCCCCAGCAAATATAAATGTTGATGAAGACGGAGACTGGTTGATACCAATTATCCGTGGTGTCTCATTCAAAGATGAGAACGAAGCTCAAGCATACTTGTTAGCAGATAACAGATTAGTAGAGCTTGGTGGTTGGAATACAAATGTTCTTTTAGAGGAACTTGAAAAATTAGCAGAGGCAACTGACTTGAGTGGAACTGGTTTCGACCAAGCTGACATTCAGCAAATGTATGACGATATGGAAGCGTCAATAGACGAAGGTGAAGATAAAGGGTTACCAATGGGTAAACCATCTTATGAGATAGTGTTTGACGATGAAACTCAACAAGCACAGTTTTATTCTTTCGTTAGATGGCTTCAAGATAATTATGATGGTGAAACAATCGGAGAAAGATTTTTTCAGCACATAGAAATGTGTATGGGGGAATAATGAGTGATTTTGAATATCAATTATTAGATAAAGAAAAAAAATTAGAAATCTTAGACAGACAACTTCTAGAGATGGAAGTGCAGAGATTTAGTCTTGAGATGTCTGAGCCTAGTAGATTACAAGGTGAACCACAGCAATATACCCAATGGCAAGCAGCAATGTTACAGTTTGATACAGGTATAGACAAGTTACGTAAAGCTAAGTTAAAAACGGAAAATGGCTAGACAAAAAGGTTTCATTGAGGAGAATGTTTATGAAGAAGCTAAGAAACGTATTCATCATATTTATGACACTCACGACAATGTTAACATTGCTTACAGCGGTGGCAAAGATTCTACCGTCATCCTTAACCTTGTTTGGGAAGTCGCTCAAGAAAGAGGACTAGACTCAATCGATGCTCATCATAGAGATGAGGAATTGAATCCGGGACTGATACTTGATAATGTAAAGTATTACTTTGACCAACCTTGGTGCAATATGACGTGGTATGCACTACCAAAGAATGGTTCTTTCTTCTGTTTAGGTGTAACTAAGCAAATAACTTACTGGGACCCAAGTGGAGAAAGAGAATGGCTAAGACCTAAACCCGAATGGGCTGAAACTTTAAATGATAGAACAGAAGTCTTAGGTCGACACGGCTATGACCAAATCATTACTGATACTTATCCTAAAGGTAAAGTAGCAATAATAAATGGTATCAGAGCTGAAGAAAGTTTAGTTCGTTACCGTTCAGTAGTAAATAAGATTACTGACAACTATATTGTAAGCTCTAGTTTAGATAGAACTAGATTAGCTAAACCAATATATGACTGGATGGAAAATGATGTATTTAAATACTTTCACGATAATAACCTAAGATACTCAGCTTGGTATGAGCAACAATTATGGAGTGGCGACGGACTTAGAGTTGCACCACCATTAATCGCAGAATCTATGAAGACTATAGACAAGTGGGCACAGATGGACCCGGAGTTTTATAACAGGTTAACTGATATATTCCCCGAGGTAAGAGCACACGAAAGATATAAGGGAACGATAAGCGACGCACACATTTATAAAGAATATGGTAAAGATATGGAAGGTGTCAAGCAATGGATTGAAGCCAATGTTGACCCGGAAGACTCTGTTTACCCAAGAATGCTGCAGAAGTGGAAAGCTGTAAAGCGTTTAACTGAAACACAACCGGAGAGATATTTACCGGGAGGCACAGCAGAGTGGGTGTTAAAGCACTTTGTTACTGGCAAAATCATACACGGTGATATTTATCCAATGACTACACAGGAAATACGACAAAAATACGGTAGAAAGAAACCGAAAATTAATAAGAATAGGAGAAAGAAATGATGGATTTGTTTTTCAAATCAAAATCTAAACAGGCATACAGACTTACTATGGTCAAGCAAGAATACCTTGACTACCTAAATGGATGGATTGGTAAGCTCGAAACTAAAATATATAAGATGGAATCACGTAAGCACAATACAGATGAAATTAAAGCTCTTAGAAACAATCTAAGGATTTTAAAGACTTGTGCTAAAACGTTTAAAGGAATAAGTTCTAATTATGAGCAATAAGTATCTATTTCATTCGTTAGAGTTTGTAAAGACAGATGAAATCTCTGTGTTCTCTATTCTCAATGGGGAATCTCTAATAGTTAATATTGGTAGCGAGGGATTAGAAGTAGAGTTCAATGACCAAAGAGTTCATAAAATGAGTTGGGAGGAGTTAGATACAAATGGCAGTTAATGATTATTATTGGGAACTTGCAGAACTAAACCCCGATGCAGTTGTCTATGAAGAATTCGAATCAGCGTATATGGGTATTGCTAAAAGGGTAGGTTTAAAGCCAGTTGCTATGTATGACACTGAAACAATCATTAACACTATTGGTTTTAACTTAATGCAAGACAAAGAGTTTATGGAAAATCTCGAGAAGGACCATACAGAAGAGCAAGAGAAGATAGATGCTCTTTATGATGAGGCAAGTCAACACTTTGACTTCAACATTGCAGGTGGTATCTTCGGTGAAGATAACGAGAATGGACCTATATTCTTGCAGATGCCCGACGTAAACTTTGATGAAAGGATAGAAGAAGATGAGTAAAAGATTCAGAAAAGAGCAGCACCAGTGGACTCAAGAGATAAATTGGAATACCTCTTTACCTAAATACGGTGAAAGTGAAAAGAAAAAATGAGTATATTCGAAGACCAGCCAATAAGTAATGTAGTTTGGAAACTAGCTAGTGAGTTAGACCCTAACGATTACAACCCAAACAGAGTTCTAACAGATGAGTTTAGAATATTAGCTTTGAACATTCAAAGATTCGGATGGATACAGCCAATACTTATAAACAAGAACAACATCATTATTGATGGTTTTCATAGATGGAAACTTGCTCAAGACAGTAAAGAACTTTATAAAATGTTCAGCGGCAGAGTCCCTTGCGTTGTTATGGACTTAGATGATAGGGAAGCAATGCTACTTACCATCAGAATAAACAGAGCTAAGGGCGTTCACGAGGCTAGTTCTATGGCAAAGATTGCAAAGAAACTAGTAAATGAGTTCGGAATGACACCAGCTAACCTACAAGAAGAGCTTGGTATGGGCGGCAGAGAGGTCGAATTGTTACTTGCTGACACTGTATTCGTCATAAAAGAGATAGATAAATGGCAATACTCTAAAGCTTGGTATCCATATGAAGACAAAAAGAAGTATGGCAACAGTGACGTTAACTAAACAGCAGATACTTAAGATGCTTAAACGCAAGGTAGAAAGCCACAACAAAAGGTTTGAGTTTATCTCGGGCAAGAAAGCAGACTTCTACACACTGAGGATTGTATTTTCACGTGGGTATGAAGCAGAAGAAATGTTTGGTGAAGACAATGAGAACAAAAAAATTAAAGCAGGATTCAGAAGAGTAAAGTATTTCTTGTATCTAATGAGAAACGGTTACCCGGCAATGACCTCTGACTTAAGTGCAGAAGAAGATTTTCACATACTACCTAAAGGACATCGAATGAAAGCAGATTGGGAGACCTTTCACAGACCGCCATTCGATTACTTTACAGGCGAAAGCCCGGAGTTTTCTGTAGGTCTTGAAGAAGAGTAACCTTATATCTTCGGATTTGTGATTTAGTCTATATAAAGGAGAATAATGGAAGAAATAGAAGTTAGTAAAGAAATAAAACTTAGTGCTGCACTTGCTGCAGAAGAAGCAGAAAAAACTCATAACAATAAAGAACGGTCGATTTTAGACCACGAAGGTTTATTTGCTGGTTATGTTGGCGAGTTTGTATTTAACGACAAAACTGGTGCTCAATCAGTAGATGGTAGTAGACACCACGACACATTGCTTAATGGTTGTAAGATTGAAGTTAAGACAAAGCAAAGCACATCAAAACCATTTTTGAAAAACCACAATGGAAACCCAGTATGGGAAGGGACAGTGCCTTGTTATCTTGATTCTTTACACAAAGACCCGGAGACAAGACCCGATTATTTTGTATTTTTTAACATTAAATATAAAAAAGCAAACAAAGAAGGTTCTATTTACAAATACAAAGTAAATGATTTAGAGTTTATTTATTATGGTGGTTATATGAGTTTTGATGATTATATGGATAAAAGACGGCTCATACCAGCCAAACAAAAGTATTCAACCAACGATAGGCTAGTTCATATTGACCAATGGAACATATATTGGAGTGAATTAGAATTTAAAAAATTACGTAATAAAAACTTGACAAACTAAAAAATCGTGGTATCGTGATAGAGACAATAGAAAAGGGAGACAATATGCAATCTGTAAAGGTTGATGTTAAAGAAGATACAGTAAACATAAGAGACATTTGGCTAAAGAACGCCGAAAAAGCTAAAGAATTTGGTGGTAAAAGATTTCTTGGGTTTACAGAAAAAGGCGCTGAAGTATGGGTTTCATATCTTTTAGATTTAGAAACTGGTTCTTTGACTGCCAAGTCATCACACGATTTTAGTGCATTGATGTATGAAGACGCACAACTTGCGACAGCAAGAGTTACCGTTCCTAGAAACAAGGTTCAAAGAACCTCAACAGAGAGAATGGTTAGGGCTAATGCTAAAAACGCAGGTGGTAAAGTAACACTATTTACTTTGAGTTATATTCAAAGGTTATTAGATATGATAGATGGTAACAACCCTAGGGCATTCGTCAAAGGTAAACCAACTACNNTACTTATGAATTACCTAGCAGGTGCTATCTATGAGGGTGACCTAGATGAAGAAAATGGTTTCACTTTTAGACAAGCTATAAAAGTAGCAAAGCTACCCGAAGGTGAATACTTTATAGTCTAACAAAGAAGTATAGAAGATTACTAAGCAGTGTATATGTATAACATAATTATATTGCAAACGTAAGATGAGTGGGGGGTGTATTAAATGTTCGTTGCCCGAATCTAAATAAGCCCCCTACCTAGTCTGCACATAAATTTTTTTATTTAGTAGTTGACAAAGTATACAAGGTATGTTATAGTTATTACTATAAGGCTGAACGGCTAGTTCAAAAGGGTAAGACCGTTCGTGATTTCTTCCAAAGAAGAGAGAGCATCCCCTGCTCCATTGGGTCCAATCCTGTGGAGAGGAGTCTAGGGACAATAGGGGAGGGGTCCGTTTTTATTTTCCAATCAAAAAAATTCTGAATTCCAAAGTCGTCCAAATTTTAAATTTCAAAAATCTAAATCTATACTTTAGATAGAGGTCCGGACTATTTTCTAGTCACTAATGCCCAATGGATTAAAAGGGTTCCGGACATTATTGGGAATCTTAATGCAAATGGGAATCTAAACCTAAACTTTACATCTAGATTTTGGAGTTGGTAAATTTTGGTAAAAGTTCCGGGAGCTCCGTGGAGTATAGGATTTAACTCAGAAAAGAAATTTATTGTATTGATTTGACAAGTGTCCTACTTTCTGTTAAGTTATTAATACAAGCTAAAACAGAAAGGTTAAAAAATGAAATACACATTGGCTGAACTTAATAAAAAGTATCAAAGTAAAGATATCTTTATTAACGCCACTATGGTTCCATCTTTTAATTGGTCTACTAGAGGTATCAAAGAGTTCACTATTAAGACTAGTAGTGTATGCCGAGAAAACTTTGAGACATTAGAAGCCATTAATAGAAGACATAACTAAGAAAGGTAAACATTGATTAGATTGTTATTAGCAATAATAGACGGACAACAAAGTGAAGAAAAGGAAAATAATGAAGACATATAAAATATTAGTTAAATTTGATGCGACTGACGAAAAAGACGCAGAAGATTTCGTTTACGATATGCAACCTAAAGATTGGTTACAACATTTAGAGGAGGAAGAATAATGGCTAAAAATATAATTATTAAAGTAGCTGATAAAAATGTTAGTAAAGTAATGGATATGCACCTTACAAATGGAGCATATCCAAAGTGGGGTATTTTAGATATCCAAGTAAAAACATTAGAGGAAGAATAATGGCTAACTTAATACACAACAAAGGTTTTAGTAGTGTTGATACAGAAGAACTAGACAGTTGTTGCGAAGTTATGTTTGGACATACAGACTGGGAATTTGTAGAAGATACTAACCAATACATAACAATTAAATTTAATTTAGAAGATACTAGAGAGGAAGAAGAATGAAAGAACATTTAACAGAAGTTGTTTGGGAAGATATATTCGGTAACGTAGTCAAG